>Ga0222427_100431_pt1 | contig 66205 bp, 49 predicted proteins | sample 2B20Ametagenome_FD_182890 | JGI IMG/M metagenome (GOLD analysis project Ga0222427, IMG submission 182890) | Enriched microbial communities from leaf-cutter ant dump, University of Wisconsin, Madison, United States - 2B20A (version 2) | ecosystem: Environmental > Terrestrial > Nest > Insects nest... | reverse complement strand
CACCAAGATGAGCATCGGCCAGGTCATCCGCGCCGCCCTGCCCTGGCTGTCGATCCTGCTGGTCTACCTGGTGTTCATCACCTACGTGCCCATCGTCAGCCTGTGGCTGCCGGGCCTGTTCGGCTAGGCACCGACACGCGGGTGCCGCATGCGGCACCCGCACTCCCGCACCGGCTCAGGCCGGCTGGCGTCCCAGCCGCAGCACCGAACGGATCATGCCGATGAAGGTCGCCAGCCAGGCGAACAGCGCGATGTGCAGGAAGACGCGCGGCATGCCCGCCAGAAAGCCGAATTCCATGGCGCGGTCCATCTGCCAGGTGCTGGCCGCGTACATGCCCAGCGGGAACACCGCCCCCCAGTACAGCGGATCGTACTGGAAGGGAAAGCGCTGGAAACCGTAGCGCCAGATCCCCAGCAACAGCAGCATCGGGATCCACCACGAGCCGGTGGCCCAGTAGAACACCGTGAAGCCCTTCAGGAACGGCAGCAGCGACACCAGATACGGCGCGTGCGGCGCGTTCAGGATGAGCAGCGAACCGGCCAGGGTGGAGATCGCCATCGCCCCCATGTTGATCCAGTACGGCGGCGACAGGTCGCCCGGCGAAAAACGGAAGAAGACGTAGCGGTAGAAGATCAACGACATCATCCAGATGTACAGCATGCCGCCCCACAGCCACATCGACAGCGCCATCAGGTTCAGTTCCAGCCGGTAGGGCTGGCCGATCCGGGCCGCCAGCAGGGCGCTGGAGACGGCCAGCGACTGCGTGGCCACCACCGCCAGCAGCCAGCCGCCGCTGATGCCCTTGTCCAGCGTGGGCTTGTCGGCCTTGACCGTGAAGGCCGTGAAGATGGTGTAGGTCAGGCCGATCCACAGGATGACCGCCAGCAGCCACAGGCCGAAGCCGACCGGCAGGTTGTCGGCCTGCGTGATGAACTGGCTCGACAGGATGCCGGTGGCGGCCACCACCGTGAAAAAGCCGGGCCCGCGCAGGTGGCTGACCATGTCGCCGAAAAACCGCCGGGGATAATGGACGGCCCGCAGGACGTACAGTACGCAAAGCACGACGTATTGCAGCACGTTCAGGTAGAACAGCGCCCGCGCGATCAGCGGCCGCTCCATCATGCCGGCCCCCAGCGACACGATGCCGGTGGCCATCACCAGGCCGAAATACGCGGGCGACAGATCGGCCAGCCGCCCCCGCAGGCTGCGCGCGCCGACGGCCGTCCCGTCCAGGACGCCCGAGCTGGCGACCGGCGCCGGCACCTGCGCCCAGCCCCGCGATTCCCCCTTGTCCATGCCGCTCTCCTTGCCGCACCGCGCCGCGGATCCGCCCCCGCAGTCCCGTGATCCGGACACAGGGCGGCATTGCGCCCTGTCGGGCGCCCCGGCGCGTTAAAATGGTTGATTGTCCTCGTAGTGTAATGCGAGCCCGGCCCGCCCGGACAGTCCCGGACCGCGGCCGGATCCGAATTCAATCATCAGACACAGGAAACCACATGGAAGCCGAACGCCAGAACCAGATCAGCACCCACATCGAGGACTATCTGGAGCGCCAGGCCATTCTTCGGAGGTATCTTTGACTACGATGCCAAGGCCGAACGCCTGCTCGTCGTCAATGCCGAACTCGAAAACCCGGACGTCTGGAACGATCCGCAGCATGCCCAGGACCTGGGCCGCGAAAAGAAATCCCTCGAAAACGTCGTCCAGACCCTGAGCGACCTCCAGCGCGGCCTGCTGGATGCCCGCGACCTGTTCGAGCTGGCCAGCGCCGACGATGACGACGCCACGCTGGCGGCCATCGAGGCCGATTGCGAGGCCCTGCGCGAAAGCCTCGAGGCCCTGGAATTCCGGCGGATGTTCAACAATCCGGCCGATCCGCTGAACTGCTTTGTCGACATTCAGGCCGGGGCGGGCGGCACGGAGGCCCAGGACTGGGCCTCGATGCTGCTGCGCCAGTACCTGCACTATGGCGAGCGCAAGGACTTCAAGGTCGAGGTCCTGGAAGAATCCGAGGGCGAAGTCGCCGGCATCAAGTCCGCCACGATCAAGTTCGAGGGCGAATACGCCTACGGCCTGCTGCGCACCGAGACCGGCGTGCACCGCCTGGTGCGCAAGAGCCCCTTCGACTCGTCCAACGGCCGGCACACCTCCTTTGCCAGCGTCTTCGTCTATCCGGAGATCGACGACTCCTTCGAGGTCGAGATCAACCCGGCCGACCTGCGCATCGACACCTACCGCGCCAGCGGCGCCGGCGGCCAGCACATCAACAAGACGGACTCGGCGGTGCGCATCACCCACAACCCCACCGGAATCGTCGTGCAGTGCCAGAACGACCGCTCGCAGCACCGCAACCGGGCCGAAGCCATGCAGATGCTGAAATCCCGGCTCTACGAGCTGGAAATGCGCAACCGCATGGCGGAACAGCAAAAGCTCGAGGACTCCAAGAGCGACGTGGGCTGGGGCCACCAGATCCGGTCCTACGTGCTGGACCAGAGCCGCATCAAGGACCTGCGCACCGGGGTGGAAATCTCCAACACGCAGAAAGTCCTGGACGGCGACCTGGACCCGTTCATCACGGCCAGCCTGAAACAAGGGGTCTGAACCCGCCGCCCGGCCGCGCACGGCCGGGCCGCCACGACTGTCCGCGGCCCTCTTCCTTCCGAATCAACCACACTTCGACATGACTTCGCAGACCGACACTTCCGTCCCCGATGAAAACCGCCTGATCGCCGAACGGCGGGCCAAGCTGGCCGCCTTGCGCGAGCACGGCCCGGCCTACCCCAACGACTTCCAGCCGGACAGCCATGCGGCCACCCTGCACCAGGACTGCGGCGAGATGGACGCCGACGCCCTGGAGGCGCTGAACCGCCGCGCCCGCGTCGCCGGCCGGATGATGCTCAAGCGCGTCATGGGCAAGGCCAGCTTCGCCACGCTGCAGGACGCCAGCGGCCGCCTGCAGCTGTACCTGGACCGCGGCGTGCTGGGCGACGAGGCCTATGCCGCCTTCAAGTCCTGGGACATCGGCGACATCCTGGGCGCCGAGGGTCAGGTCTTCAAGACGCGCAAGGGCGAGCTGTCCCTGCGCGTCGATTCCCTGCGCCTGCTGTCGAAATCCCTGCGCCCCCTGCCCGACAAGTTCCACGGCGTGGCCGACCAGGAACTGCGCTACCGCCAGCGCTACGTCGACCTGATCATGACCGACGAGACCCGGCAGACCTTCCTCGCGCGCAGCCGCATCGTCACGGCCATCCGCCAGCTGATGTCCGAGTCCGGCTTCCTGGAGGTCGAGACGCCGATGCTGCACCCGATCCCCGGTGGCGCGGCCGCCAAGCCCTTCATCACGCACCACAATGCGCTGGACATGGACATGTACCTGCGCATCGCGCCGGAGCTCTACCTCAAGCGGCTGATCGTGGGCGGGTTCGAGCGGGTCTTCGAGATCAACCGGAACTTCCGCAACGAGGGTGTCAGCCCGCGCCACAACCCCGAATTCACCATGATGGAGTTCTACGCGGCCTATACCGACTATCGCTGGCTGATGGACACCACCGAGGCCCTGATCCGCGATACGGCCCTGCGGGCCTGCGGCACGACGGACCTCACGTACCAGGGCCGGCCGCTGGACCTGGGCCGGGCCTTCGACCGCCTGACCATCGTCGAGGCCATCCTGAAGCACGCGCCGCACTACACGCCGGCGCCGCTGCACGATGAAGGCTTTCTGCGCACCGAGCTGCGCCGCCTGGGCGCCGAGGTCGACGGGCCGGTGCTGGCCCATGCGGGGCTGGGCGCGCTGCAGCTGGCCCTGTTCGAGGAGACCGCCGAGTCCCTGTTGTGGCACCCGACCTTCATCATCGACTATCCCGTGGAGGTCTCGCCGCTGGCGCGGGCCTCGGACACCCAGCCCGGCATCACGGAGCGCTTCGAGCTGTTCGCCTGCGGCCGCGAGATCGCCAACGGCTTTTCGGAGCTGAACGATCCCGAGGACCAGGCGGCGCGCTTCCAGGCCCAGGTCGCCGCCAAGGACGCGGGCGACGAGGAAGCCATGTACTACGACGCCGACTACGTGCGCGCGCTGGAATACGGCATGCCGCCGACCGGCGGCTGCGGCATCGGCATCGACCGGCTGGTGATGATGCTGACCGACAGCGCCAACATCCGCGACGTCATCCTGTTCCCGCACCTGCGGCGGGAAGACTGATCAGACGGTGAAGGATTCCCCGCAGCCGCAAGCCGCCTTTTCGTTGGGGTTGCGGAAGCGGAATCCTTCGTTGAGCCCCTCGCGGGCGTAGTCCAGCTCGGTGCCCTGCAGGTAGGGCAGGCTGTCGGGCGCGACGTAGAGCCGGGCCCCGAACTGCTCGAAGACCTGGTCGCCGTCGACCGGGTCGTCGACGTATTCCAGGTGATAGGACATGCCCGAGCAGCCGGAGGGCTTTACGCCCAGGCGCAGGCCCAGCCCCTTGCCGCGCTTTTCCAGATGGCGCCGGATGTGATCGGCGGCCTGTTGCGTCAGTGTGATTGCCATGATGACCTCGACAATGGAATTCAGGATTCAGGTGTTCTTGCCGGTGTAGTCCGCCACCGCGGCCTGGATGGCGTCCTGCGCCAGCAGCGCGCAGTGCAGCTTGGCCGGCGGCAGGTCCAGCGCCTGGACGAAGTCCTGGCTGCGCAGCGCGAGCGCCTCGTCCAGGCTGCGGCCGTGCAGCCATTCGGCAGCCAGCGAGCCGGCGGCGATCGCCGCGCCGCAGCCAAAGGCGCGAAAGCAGGCGGACTCGATCCGTCCGTCGCGCAGGCGCAACTGCAGCTTCAGCACCTGGCCCAGGGCCGCAGAGCCCACCAGCCCGGTGCCGACCCGCGGGTCGCGCGCATCGAACGAGCCTACGTGGCGGGGGTGCAGGTAGTGATCCAGGACCTGCGGCCCGTACACCGGCCCCGCCATCAACGCATCTCCGTCCAGGCATCCAGTGTGCCTGCCTGGCGCATTTCCCACAAGGGCGACAGGTCCCGCAGCCGCTGGATCTGGGCGCGCAGCAGGCGCACGGCCTCGTCCACGTCCGCGGACGTGGTGTAGCGGCCCAGCGTCAGGCGCAGCGAGCTGTGCGCGAGCGGGTCGCTGCGCCCCAGGGCGCGCAGCACGTAGGAGGGCTCGAGGCTGGCGGAGGTGCAGGCCGAGCCGGTGGAGACCGCGAGCTCGGGGATGGACATCAGCAGGGCCTCGCCCTCGACGTGGGCGACGCTGAAGTTCAGCGTGTGGGCCACGCGCCGGTCGGCGTCGCCGTTCAGGAAGACGTCGGGCAGATCGCGCAGGCCATCCCAGAGACGATCGCGCAGCGCACGGATGCGCGGGATCTCCTCGGCCATGGATTCGGCCGCCAGGGCATAGGCCGCGCCCATGCCGACGATCTGGTGCGTGGGCAGCGTGCCCGAGCGCATGCCGCGCTCGTGGCCGCCGCCGTGGATCTGGGCCTCGAGCCGCACGCGCGGTTTGCGCCGCACATAGAGCGCCCCGATGCCCTTGGGTCCGTAGGTCTTGTGCGCCGACAGGGACATCAGGTCCACGCCCAGGGCCTCGACGTCGATGGGGAGCTTGCCGGTCGCCTGCGCCGCATCCGTATGGAACAGGATGCCGCGCTCGCGGCACAGCGCGGCCAGGGCCGCGATGTCCTGGATGACGCCGATCTCGTTGTTCACCAGCATGATGGACACCAGGATGGTGTCGGGCCGCAGCGCGGCCTGCAGGGCCTGCGGGCTCACCAGGCCGCCCTCGTCCACGTCCAGCCAGGTGACCTCGAACCCCCGCTGTTCCAGCGCCTGGCAGGCGTCCAGCACGGCCTTGTGCTCGGTGCGCGCCGTGATGATGTGCCGCCCCCGCGCCGCATGGAATTCGGCCACGCCCTTGATGGCCAGGTTGTCGGATTCGGTGGCGCCCGAGGTCCAGATGATCTCGCGCGGATCGGCGTGGATCAGCGCGGCGACCTGGCCGCGGGCGTGCTCGACCGCCTCTTCGGCGTCCCAGCCCCAGGCATGGCTGCGCGAGGCCGGGTTGCCGAACCGCTGGGACAGCCAGGGGATCATGGCCTGTGCGACACGTTCGTCCACCGGCGTGGTGGCGGAGTAATCCAGGTAGATGGGGCGATCAGGCAAGCGGCCCTGAGACGACATTGAGACTCCGGATGATTCAGGCGGAAACGGGCTCCCGGGAGGCGTCGACCGGCGTGATGGGGATGGTCGGGCGGCCGTGGTTGCGCAGCTGCCCCGCCTCCTGCCATTCGCGCAGGCGCTGCTGATCGACCAGATCCTGCAGCGACACCGAATCCAGGTATTCCAGCATTTTACGACTCAAGGTGGCCCACAGGTCGTGCGTCATGCACTTTCCGGACAGGCCGTTGCGCCCGATGTCGCAGTTTTCCTTGCCGCCGCAGCTGGTAGCGTCCAGGGGCTCGTCCACGGCGAAGATGATGTCGGCCACCGAGATGTCCCGCGCATGGCGCGCCAGGGTGTAGCCGCCGCCCGGGCCGCGCACGCTGTCCACGAGCTCGTGGCGGCGCAGCTTGCCGAACAGCTGCTCAAGATACGACAGGGAGATGTTCTGCCGCCCGCTGATGGCCGCGAGCGTCACGGGCCCGCTGTGGTGCCGCAAGGCCAGATCGATCATTGCCGTGACGGCGAACCGCCCCTTGGTCGTCAAACGCATGATGTGTATCCCTTCAAATCGGTTCGGATCGTACGGGCATCCCTATACCCGACTATTCGAGTCAAGTATACCCTGATACCCGACTAAAACACTCAGCCTTAAAGGACGTTCGCGACCAATCATTGACGAATATCAATTTGCGGCCCGATGGCCGATAAAAAACGCCCCGGGGACGGGGCGTCGATCGGGAACGGAGGAACAGGGGCGGTCAGGCGGCCTGGTACTGCAGCGCGCGCTTGCGCACGAGTTCGAGCACGCCCTGACAGGAATCCTCGAGGTAGTCCAGGACCTTGTTGAAGCCTTCCGGGCCGCCATAGTAGGGGTCGGGGACGGTGGCTTCCTCGTATTCGTTGGAAAAGCGCATCAGCAGCATGAGCTTGTGCTGGTAGATCTTGGGGCAGCGCTGCTGCAGCGCCGACAGATTTTCCCAGTCCATGGCCAGGATGAGATCGGCGTCGCGGAAATCCTCGGCCGTGATCTGGCGCGCCACGTAGGCCGACAGGTCGTAGCCGCGCTTGCGCGCGGCGGCCTGGGCGCGCGCGTCCGGCGCCTCGCCCACGTGAAAGTGGTGCGTGGCAGCGGAATCGACGCTGATGGCATCGGACAGGCCGGCTTCATCGATGAGGTGCTGGAACACCCCTTGAGCGGAGGGGGAACGGCAAATATTGCCCGTGCAGACAAAAAGTACCTTATGCATGATAGATGAAAGTGTGCGGGAAAACCCGGAAATTGGCAAGCTTTTTCCTGGGAAACCGGCAAAAAAAACCTGTGGCGTCAGAACTTTGCAATCAACCCAGCAAGGCGCGTTCCTTGAGGGCACGCAGCGCGTCGCGCGCCGCGGCGGCCTGTTCGAATTCGAGGTTGCGGGCATGGTCGTTCATGCGCTGCTCCAGCCGCCGGATCTCGCGCGCCAGGGCCTTCTCGTCGCCCAGGACGCGGTCGTCGTAGTCCAGCGGCGCGGCGACGGGCGCGGCCGCCGGCGACACGCCGTCGATCAGGTCGCGCACGGCCTTGTTCACGCCGCGCGCCGTGATGCCGTGCTCGAGATTGAAGGCCTGCTGCTTTTCCCGCCGCCGGGCGGTCTCGTCCATGGCCCGCCGCATGGAATCGGTCACCCGGTCGGCGTACAGGATGGCGCGCCCGTTCAGGTTGCGGGCGGCGCGGCCGATGGTCTGGATCAGGCTGCGCTCGGAGCGCAGGAAGCCTTCCTTGTCGGCGTCCAGGATGGCCACCAGCGAGACCTCGGGGATGTCCAGGCCCTCGCGCAGCAGGTTGATCCCCACCAGCACGTCGAAGGCGCCCAGGCGCAGGTCGCGGATGATCTCCACCCGCTCGACCGTGTCGATGTCCGAGTGCAGATAGCGCACTTTGAGGCCGTTTTCCTGCAGGTAGTCGGTCAGATCCTCGGCCATGCGCTTGGTCAGGGTCGTCACCAGCACCCGCTCGCCGCGCGCGATGCGCAGCTTGGCCTCGCCCAGCAGGTCGTCCACCTGGGTGGCGGCCGGGCGCAGCTCGACCTCCGGATCGACCAGGCCGGTGGGCCGCACGACCTGCTCGACGATCTCGTCGGCATGCTCGGCCTCGTAGGGGCCCGGCGTGGCGGACACGAACACGCATTGCGGCATGCGGGCCTCGAATTCCTCGAGACGCAGCGGCCGGTTGTCCAGCGCCGAGGGCAGCCGGAAACCGAACTGCACCAGCGTCTCCTTGCGCGAGCGGTCGCCCCGGTACATGCCGCCCAGCTGCCCGACGGTGACGTGGCTCTCGTCGATGAACATCAGCGCGTTGCGCGGCAGGTAGTCGATCAGCGTGGGCGGCGGCTCGCCGGGCGCCGCGCCGGACAGGTGGCGGGAGTAGTTCTCGATGCCCTTGCAAAAGCCCAGCTCCTGCAGCATCTCCAGGTCGAAGCGCGTGCGCTGCTCCAGCCGCTGGGCCTCGACCAGGCGGCCGTCGACGGTCAGTTCGGCCAGGCGCTCGCGCAGCTCTTCCTTGATGGTCTCGATGGCGCGCAGCACGGTCTCGCGCGGCGTCACGTAGTGGGAGCTGGGAAAGATCGTGAAGCGCAGCTGGTTCTGCACCAGTTTGCCGGTCAAGGGGTCGAAGAGGTCCAGGGACTCGATCTCGTCGTCAAACAGCGTGATGCGCAAGGCATGCTCGGCGTGCTCGGCCGGGAAGACGTCGATGACCTCGCCGCGCGCGCGGAAGGTGCCGCGGGCGAAGTCCATGTCGTTGCGCTCGTACTGCATGGACACCAGGCGGGCCAGGATCTCCTGGCGGCCGATCCGGTCGCCGGTGCGCAGGGTGAGCACCATGGCATGGTAGTCGCCGGGATTGCCGATCCCGTAGATGCAGGACACGGTGCCGACGATGACGGTGTCGGGGCGCTCGAGCAGGCTCTTGGTGGCCGACAGGCGCATCTGCTCGATGTGCTCGTTGATCGAGGAGTCCTTCTCGATGAACAGGTCGCGCGAGGGCACGTAGGCCTCGGGCTGGTAGTAGTCGTAATACGAGACGAAGTATTCGACGGCATTGCGCGGGAAGAACTCGCGCATCTCGGCGTACAGCTGGGCGGCCAGCGTCTTGTTGGGCGCCAGCACGATGGCGGGCCGGCCGGTGCGGGCGATCACGTTGGCCATCGTGTAGGTCTTGCCCGAGCCGGTCACACCCAGCAGGGTCTGGGCCATCAGACCGTCGCGCACCCCGGCCTCCAGGGCCTCGATGGCCCGCGGCTGGTCGCCCGCCGGCGGATAGGGCTGGTACAGCTGAAACGGGCTGTCCGGGAAATGCACAAAGCCCGGGGAATTTTCGCCGCTCTCCATCGTTCGCCTAGACACTATTCGGGTAAACCCCTTATTATCCCATCGTTGGCCCCTGCGACCAAGAACACTTTTTTCTCTGTCTCAACGGTACCCCATGTCCTCTATCTTCGCTTCCGTCGAACTCGCGCCGCGCGACCCCATCCTGGGCCTGAACGAACAATTCAAGACCGACACCCGGTCCAACAAGGTCAACCTGGGCGTGGGCGTCTACACCGACGACACCGGCCGCATTCCCCTGCTGAAGGCCGTGCGCCAGGCGGAAAGCCAGCTCTTCGAACAGGCCGCGCCGCGCAACTACCTGCCCATCGACGGGATTCCCGGCTACAACCAGGGCGCCGCCGCCCTGCTGCTGGGCGCGGGCTCGCCCCTGATCGCGGAACACCGGTCCCTGACCGTCCAGACCCTGGGCGGCACGGGCGCCCTGAAGGTCGGCGCGGATTTCCTGAAGCGCATCCTGCCGGGCTCCAAAGTCGCCATCAGCAACCCCAGCTGGGCCAACCACGAGGCGCTGTTCTCGGCCGCGGGCTTTCCGGTCGTCAGCTACGATTACTATGACGCGGCCACGCACGGCCTGAACTTCGACGGCATGCTGGCCTCGCTGCGCGCCCTGCCGGCCGGCACCATCGTCGTGCTGCACGCCTGCTGCCACAACCCCACCGGCGTCGATCCCAGCGCCGAGCAATGGCGCGAGATCGCGCGCACGCTGCAGGCCGGCCAGCTGGTGCCCTTCCTGGACATCGCCTACCAGGGCTTTGGCGACGGCCTCGAGGAAGACGCCTCCGTGGTCCGCCTGTTCGCCCAGATGGGCATGACCATGTTCATCAGCTCCTCGTTCTCCAAGTCCTTCTCGCTGTACGGCGAGCGCGTCGGCGCCCTGACCCTGGTGACCGGCGGCGACGAGGAAAGCGCGCGGGTGCTCAGCCAGCTCAAGCGCGTCATCCGCACCAACTATTCCAACCCGCCAACCCACGGCGGGGCCATCGTGTCGGCCGTGCTGAACACGCCCGAACTGTTCTCGCTCTGGGCCGAAGAGCTCGCCGGGATGCGCGACCGCATCCGCGCCATGCGCCATGACCTGGTCGAGAAGATCCATGCGCACGGCGTGGACCAGGACTTCGGCTTCGTGAAGGCACAGCGCGGCATGTTCTCGTATTCCGGCCTGACCAAGCCGCAGGTCGAGCGCCTGCGCGAGGACTTCGGCATCTACGCGGTCGGCAGCGGCCGCATCTGCGTGGCGGCCCTGAACTCCGCCAACGTGGAATACGTCGCCCGGGCCATCGCCCAGGTCCTGAAGGGCTGACATCCCCGCGGCCTTGCCGCGGCAGGCCCGGGGGCGCGCCGATCCGCGCCCCCGGGCCTTTTTCTTCGGGACGCGGACACCCTTGCCTTCCGCCCGGCATTCGGACACAATACAGGCTGTGTTTTCATCCAGTAGCGTTCCATGTCCCTGAAGCTCACTGCCCGGCAATCCCAGATCCTGATGCTCATCGTCCAGGCCATCACCGGGACGGGGCGTCCCCCCACCCGGGCCGAGATCGCCCAGGCGCTGGGGTTCCGCTCGGCCAATGCCGCCGAGGACCATCTGCGGGCGCTCGAGCGCAAGGGCTACATCCAGCTGACGGCGGGCACCTCGCGCGGCATCCAGCTCACGGCGCTGGCGCAGACCGCGACGTCGCAGCCGCTGGTCCAGCCGGCCCAGCGGGTCGCCGCGCAGGGCCTGTCGGGTCCGGTGCCCGCCGCCCCCGCGGGGCTGGCGCCCCCGCTGGCATCCCCGCTGGCATCCCCGCTGGCATCCCCGCTTGCACCCCCACTTGCGCCGCCGGGCGCGCCCATCTGGACCGCGGCCTCCGACCAGCGCCTGGTCCCGCTCATCGGCCGGGTGGCCGCCGGCAACCCCATCCTGGCGGCCGAGCACGTCGAACGCGAGATCCCGCTGGCGCCTCAGCTCTTCGATTCAGCGCCCGACTACCTGCTGCGCGTGCGCGGCAGCAGCATGCGCGACGCCGGCATCCTCGACGGCGACCTGCTGGCCGTACGCAGCACGCCGCAGGCGCGCCACGGCCAGATCGTGGTGGCGCGCCTGGGCGACGACGTCACGGTCAAGCGGCTGGAACACCAGGGCCGGCGGATCCGGCTGCTGCCGGAAAATCCCGATTTCCAGCCCATCGAGATCGGTGCGGGCGACGACTTCGCCATCGAGGGCATTGCCGTGGGCCTGATCCGCACCGCCAATCTGCACTAGCCCGGCGGACGCACGCCGGAGGGCAAACAGCCCCTGGTCCGATCCCGGACCAGGGGCTGTTTCGTTCATTGCCGCAACGGGACCGGCGGCGCCGGAGGCCGCCCGAAGGCGCCCCCCTTGGCCCCGGCGCGCGGGCTCAGTGCTTCATCACCTCGCCGGACCCGGTGCCCGCCGGCTTGGCGGCTGCCACGGCCTCGGCTGCGAGCCGGGCGACTTCCTCGTCGGACAAGGGCGTCGGCATGCGCTGCAGCGCGACCTCCAGCACCCGGTCGATCCAGCGCACCGGGATGATCTCCAGGTGGTTTTTCACGTTGTCCGGGATCTCGGCCAGGTCCTTGACGTTTTCCTCCGGGATCATCACGGTCTTGATGCCGCCGCGATGCGCCGCCAGGAGTTTTTCCTTCAGGCCGCCGATCTCCAGCACCTCGCCGCGCAGGGTGATCTCGCCCGTCATGGCTACGTCGGCGCGCACCGGAATACCCGTCAGCGCCGACACCATGGCCGTGGTGATCGCAATCCCGGCCGAGGGGCCATCCTTGGGCGTCGCGCCCTCGGGGAAGTGCACGTGCAGGTCGTGCTTTTCAAAGACCTGGTCGGCGATCCCCCAATGGCGCGCCCGCGCGCGCACCACCGTGCGGGCGGCCTCGACGGATTCCTTCATCACGTCGCCCAGCGAGCCCGTGCGCGTCACCACGCCCTTGCCCGGCATGTCGGCGACCTCGATGGTCAGCAGATCGCCGCCCACCTCGGTCCAGGCCAGGCCGGTGACCTGACCGACGCGGTCTTCCTTTTCGGCCACGCCGAAACTGAAGCGGCGCACGCCCAGGTATTCGCTGAGGTTCCCGGAATCCACCGTCAGCGATTCCTGGACCTTGCCGCCCTTGCTGCCACGCGCGACCGGATTGGCCGAGAGCAGGCGCTTGACCGCCTTGCGGCAGATCTTGGAGATCTCGCGCTCCAGCGCGCGCACGCCCGCCTCGCGGGTGTAGTAGCGCACGATGTCGCGGATCGCGGCCTCGGTGATCGTGAGCTCGCCTTCCTGGACGCCGTTGTTCTTCATGAGCTTGGGCAGCAGGTGGTCGAAGGCGATGTGGACCTTCTCGTCCTCGGTGTAGCCCGACAGGCGGATGACCTCCATCCGGTCCAGCAGCGCCGGCGGAATGTTCAGCGTATTGCTGGTCGCCACGAACATCACGTCCGACAGGTCGAAGTCGACCTCGATGTAGTGGTCCTGGAAGGTGTGGTTCTGTTCCGGATCCAGGACCTCGAGCAGCGCGGACGAGGGGTCGCCGCGGAAATCCGCGCCCAGCTTGTCGATCTCGTCGAGCAGGAAGAGCGGGTTGCGCACGCCGACCTTGGTCATGTTCTGCAGGATCTTGCCCGGCATGGAGCCGATGTAGGTGCGGCGGTGGCCGCGGATCTCGGCCTCGTCGCGCACCCCGCCCAGCGCCATGCGCACGAACTTGCGGTTGGTCGCCCGGGCCACGGACTGGCCCAGCGAGGTCTTGCCCACGCCCGGAGGCCCGACCAGGCACAGGATCGGGGCCTTGAGCTTTTCCACCCGCTGCTGCACGGCGAGGTACTCGACGATGCGTTCCTTGACCTTTTCCAGGCCGTAGTGGTCCGCGTCGAGGACTTCCTCGGCGTTCTGGATGGCATTGTTGACCCGGCTCTTCTTGTGCCAGGGCAGGCCGATCAGCGTGTCGATGTAGTTGCGCACCACGGTGGCCTCGGCCGACATGGGCGACATGAGCTTGAGCTTCTTCAGCTCGCTCTCGGCTTTCTTGCGGGCTTCCTTGGACATGCGGGCCGCCGCGATCTTGCGCTCGAGCTCTTCGATGTCGGCGCCCTCTTCGCCTTCGCCCAGTTCCTTCTGGATGGCCTTGACCTGTTCGTTCAGGTAGTAGTCGCGCTGGCTCTTTTCCATCTGCTTCTTGACGCGGCCGCGGATGCGCTTTTCGACCTGCAGGATCTCGATCTCGGATTCAAGCTGGGCCAGCAAGGCCTCCAGGCGCTGCACGGCGCCGGCCATGTCCAGCAGGGACTGTTTCTGTTCGATCTTCAGCGGCAGGTGCGCGGCGATGGTGTCGGCCAGGCGGCCAGCCTCTTCGATCCCGGTCAGGGAGGTGAGGATCTCCTGGGGGATCTTTTTATTGAGCTTGACGTATTGCTCGAACTGCGCGAGCACGGCGCGGCGCAGGGCCTCGGCCTCGGCCTGGTCGGACTCGTCCTCGGCGATGCCGCTCACGCGGGACATGAAGTGGGTCTCGGCATCCGACACGGCGTGGATGCGGGCGCGCTGCAGGCCCTCGACCAGCACCTTGACCGTGCCGTCGGGCAGCTTCAGCATCTGCAGGATGCTGGCCGCGCAGCCGATCTCGTACAGATCGTCGGGGGTGGGCTCGTCCTTGCCAGCGGATTTCTGGGCCACCAGCATGATGCTGTTGCCGGCTTCCATGGCCAGCTCGAGCGCCTTGATGGAACGCGGCCTGCCCACGAACAGGGGGATGACCATGTGGGGAAACACGACGACGTCGCGCAGCGGCAGCAGCGGCAGATCCGCAGGTTCCTGGGTCAGAATCTGACTAGCAGACATGGTTGCTTCCTAAAAGATTGATTCCAATAAAAAAGGAAGCGCAGGCTTCCTTTTTTAGCATCTTGCCTGCTGATGTATATGGTGGCGGCGCCGGGACTTTCAAGGCCCGGCCCGCACAGCCAGTATAAAGGCAGAATCGGACGTGCGCCGAGGCGGATCAGGCGGCGGCCGAACGCAGGGATTTTTCGGGATCGGCGGGGTGGCCGCGGCGCGGCCCCTCGATGAGCTGCGGCGCCCCCCTGCCCTCGACCGCGTCCACGTCCAGCACGACCCGGTTGATGTCCTGCCGGGACGGCAGATCGAACATCGTGCCCAGCAGGGCCTGCTCGATGATGGAGCGCAGGCCGCGCGCGCCGGTGCGCCGCTTGATGGCCCGGCGGGCAATGGCGGTCAGCGCCTCGGGCGTGACGTCGAGATCGACGTCTTCCATCTCGAAGAGCTTGTGGAACTGCTTGACCACCGCATTGCGCGGCTCGGTCAGGATGCGCACCAGCGTGTCCTCTTTGAGTTCTTCGAGGGTGGCGACCACGGGCAGGCGGCCGACCAGCTCGGGGATCAGGCCGAACTTGATGAGGTCTTCGGGCTCGACCTCGGCGAAGAGCTCGCCCACGCCGCGCTCGGAGCGCGCCCGCACCGTCGCGGAAAAGCCGATGCCGGAACGCTCGCTGCGGTCGCGGATGATCTTTTCCAGGCCGTCGAAGGCGCCGCCCACGATGAACAGGATGTTGGTGGTGTCGACCTGGACGAAGTCCTGGTTGGGGTGCTTGCGCCCGCCCTGCGGCGGCACGGACGCCACCGTGCCTTCGATGAGCTTGAGCAGCGCCTGCTGGACGCCCTCGCCCGAGACGTCGCGGGTGATGGAGGGATTGTCGGACTTGCGCGAGATCTTGTCGATTTCGTCGATGTAGACGATGGCGCGCTGCGCCTTTTCGACCTCGTAGTTGCAGTTCTGCAGGAGCTTCTGGATGATGTTCTCGACGTCCTCGCCCACGTAGCCGGCCTCGGTCAGCGTGGTGGCGTCGGCCATGACGAAGGGCACGTCCAGCATGCGGGCCAGCGTCTGGGCCAGCAGCGTCTTGCCCGAGCCGGTCGGCCCGATCAGCAGGATGTTGCTCTTGGAGAGCTCGACGTCGCCGCTCTTGGCGTCGGCATAGCGGATGCGCTTGTAGTGGTTGTAGACCGCGACCGCCAGGTTGCGCTTGGGGGTTTCCTGGCCGATGACGTAGCCGTCCAGAAAGGACTTGATCTCCTGGGGGGTCGGCAGCTCGTTGCGCACGGCATCGCGCGCAGCTTCCTGCTTTTCATCCCGGATGATGTCGTTGCACAGACTGATGCACTCGTCGCAGATGAACACGGACGGGCCGGCGATCAGCTTGTGGACTTCGGTCTGGGTCTTGTTGCAGAAGGAGCAATGCAAGGTCTTGTCCTCGCCGGATCCCTTTTTGTCGGTCATGGCAAACCTGTAGCTATTGGGTTTCGTCGGTGCGCGAAACCAGGACCTTGTCGATCAGGCCGTATTCCTGGGCGTCCTCGGCCGACATGAAGTTGTCGCGCTCGGTGTCGATCGCGATGCGTTCGATGTCCTGGCCGGTGCGTTCCGCCAGAATGCCGTTCAGGCGTTCGCGCAGGCTGAGGATTTCCTTGGCCTGGATCTGGATGTCGGATGCCTGGCCCTGGGCGCCGCCGGACGGCTGATGGATCATGATGCGCGAATTGGGCAGCGCATAGCGCTTGCCCTTGGCGCCGGCCGCCAGCAGGAAGGCGCCCATGCTGGCCGCCAGGCCCGTGCACAGGGTGGAGACGGCCGGCTTGACGAACTGCATGGTGTCGAAGATCGCCATGCCGGCATAGACCGAGCCGCCCGGGGAATTGATGTACAGGGAAATGTCCTTGTCGGGGTTCTCCGATTCCAGGAACAGCAGCTGCGCCACCACGAGATTGGCGGACTGGTCGTTGACGGGCCCCACGAAGAAAATCACCCGCTCGCGCAGCAGGCGCGAATAGATGTCGTAGGAGCGCTCGCCGCGACCGGACTGCTCGATCACGATGGGCACGTAGCCCAGGCCGGTGGGGGTGACGGACTCCCCGCCGTACAGCGATGCGTAGAAATCGGTGAACCTGGACATTAACGCGTTCCCATCAAGGTATCAAAATCCACGGTTTCGTCGGTGACCTGGGCATTGGCCAGCACATGGTCGACGACGTTGTCTTCCAGCACGATCGACTCGATCTCGGCGCGGCGCTGGCGGTCGGACAGATAATACGCCACGACCTGGGCGGGCTGCTCGTAGCTCTTGGCGAATTCCTCGATGCGGGCGCGAACCTGCTCGGGCTTGGCCTTGAGGTCGGCGGCCTTGATGAGCTCGCCCACCAGCAGCCCCAGGCGCACGCGGCGCTCGGCCTCCGGCCGGAAGGTGTCTTCCGGGATGGGGATGGTATCGGCATTGGGCAGGCCGCGCTGCTTGAGTTCCTCGCGGGCGGCGGCCGTACGGCTGGCGACCTCGCTGTCGACCAGCGCCTTGGGCAGGTCGAAGGTGCAGGCGGCGGCCAGGGCATCCATCACGCTGGTCTTGGTGCGGCTCTTGGCGCGGGCCTGGGCCTCGCGCTCGACGTTGCCGCGCACGTCGGCCAGCAGGGCCTCGACGTCGCCTTCGGCCTGGCCGAGGGACTTGGCGAAGTCGGAATCGACCTCGGGCAGCTCGGGCTCGGCGACTTCCTTGATGGTGATAGTGAATTCAGCCTTCTTGCCGGCGACGGCGGCGCTGCCGTAGTCTTTCGGAAAGTCCAGCGGGAAGGTCTTGGTCTCGCCGGCCTTCAGGCCCGTGGCCGCGGCCTCGAATTCGGGCAGCATGCGGCCCTGGCCCAGCACGAAGGGGAAATCCTGGGCGGTACCGCCGTCGAAGGCGACGCCGTCGATGGTGCCGGCGAAGTCCAGGGTGACGCGGTCGCCGTCCTGGGCGGCGCGATCGGCCGCCGGCTTGAAGACCGTGCGCTGGCGGCGCAGGATGTCGATGGTCTTTTGCACCTCGGCATCGCCCACCTGGACCGCGCTGCGGGTGATCTTGAGGGAGGACAGGTCGGGCAGTTCGACCTCGGGATAGACCTCGAAGGTGGCGGAAAACGCCATCACGCCGTCTTCCGCGCCATCGAGCTTGGGTTCGAGGCTGGGGCTGCCCGCCACGCGCAGATTGGCGTCGGCGATCACCTTGTCCAGGGACTTGCCGATCTGCGAATTGATGACGTCATAGCGCACCGAGGGGCCATGGCTGCGTTCGATCACGGACAGCGGGGCCTTGCCCGGACGGAATCCGTGGACCTTGGCCGTGCGCGCGACGCGTTTGAGTTGAGCCTGGACTTCTTTTTCGATGTCGGCGACGGAAACGGTCAGATCGACACGGCGCTCCAGGCCGGACAGTTTTTCAACCACGGGCTGCATTCGGAACCTATTGATGTGATGGACAGTAAACGGGGTATTTTAGCGGAAAGTGGAGGCCGGCGTAGGATGGGGGCGCCGCGACTTGACGCTATAATGGACGGCTTATCTTGCGAACGTGGCGGAATTGGTAGACGCACCAGATTTAGGTTCTGGCGCCGCAAGGCATGAGAGTTCAAGTCTCTCCGTTCGCACCACAAAGCCTGTAGCAAGCCGACATCATAACACCGGCATCCAGCGAAATCAGGGAGTTACGAGACTGCGGCCGGACTCCTGCGACAGGAAGGCCAGCAAGCGGCGTTCGGCCGCGGTCAGGCCGCTGGGCCGGTCCGGCGCGGCGACTCGCCGCGGCCCCCCGTCCCGCAGGCCGGCGGCGACGATCGACGGATGCACATAACATTTCCGGCAGACGGCCGCGGTGTTCCCCAGGCGCCGCGCCACGGATTTCATGATCTCGTTGACCAGGCGCTTGCGCGCGGCGTGCGGCCCGGCCTCGTTCGAGGATCGCAGCAATTCCAGCGCCATCACCGAACCGCCCCAGGTCCGGAAATCCTTGGCGCTGATGTCCAGGCCTGTGATTTCGCGCAGGTAGGCATTGACGGCAGTGGAATCGATCCGGTGGGATTCCCCGTTCTCGTCCCGGTACTTGAACAGCCGCTGTCCGGGAATCTCCAGGCAGCGCCGCAGCAGGCTGGCCAGGCGCCGGTCCCGGACCGTGACGTCCTGCTCCACCCCGCTCTTGCCGCGGAACTGCAGGCGGATCCGGGTCCCGGACACGCTGGCATGGCGGCGCGTCAGCGTCGTCAGCCCATAGCTGCCGTTGCCCCGCGTGTAGCGGGCGTTCCCGATGCGGATCAGGGTCTCGTCCAGCAGGGCCACCGCCAGCGCCAGGATGCGCTGGCGGGACAGGCCGGGCCGGCGAAGGTCGCGACGGATCCGCCGCCGGATCTTCCCGAGGGCCAGGCCGAACTCGACCAGGTGTCCGAACTTGTCCTGATCGCGCTGCGCGATCCAGCCAGGATGGTAGATATATTGCTTGCGGCCTCTGGCATCGCGTCCAGTGGCCTGCAGATGGCCGTTGGCGCGCGGACAGATCCAGACGTCCTCGTAGGCCGGCGGGATGCCCAAGGCGCGGATGCGCGCCAGCACCGCCGGATGGCGGATGAGCCGCTGGCGGCGGTCCCGGTAGCGGAACCCGCCTTGCGGATCGCTTTCCCGGCGATAGCCCGGCTCGCCGTCGTCCGTGTAGACCAGCGCATCCGACGGATGCCGCGGGGGGGCGCTCATGCCGGCCCGCGGGCGTGCCGGATGGCATCCAGGCGCTCGCGCCAGGGCGGGCGCTCGCAGGCCTGGACCGCGTCGACGGGCAGGCGGCGGCGCCAGTTGGGAAACTCCCCCACGGTGCCCGGCACGTTCGGCGCTTCCAGTTCGCCGGCGAGATCCTCCAGGGGAGCCAGCATCAAGGGGCCGGGCGCCGCCGCGACAAAGCCCAGCATCCGGGCGACGGGCGCCGGCTGCGGAAGGTCGGCTGCGTCCGCTCCCGCCACGCTCTGCCACAGCAGGCACCGGTCGCGGCGGCGCTGCGCATGCAGCGCGTCGACGGTTTCGCCAGGCCCCAGCAGGCTGGCCCGGCCGCGCTGTTCGATGTCCACGCCCCGCCACCAGCCCGCCAAGGTCGGCAGATCATGGGTGGTGGGCATCGCCACCGCATCGGGCGACCACTGCGCGGGGTCCAGAAAGGCGGGAGCCGCCGCCTGACCGGGCGCCGGCCGCCGCATGAACCACAGCACGTCCATGCCGAGGATGCCATTGCGCCGCAAGGCGGCGTCCAGGCCTTCCGGGACGGTGCCGAGGTTCTCGCCCACGACCAGGGCCTTGCGGCGCCAGGCCTCCAGGGCCGTCAGGGCGAGCAGCTCCCGCGCCGGCATCTGCAGGTACGCGCCATCGGCCGGGCTGCCCCCTTCCGGGATCACCCAGATCCGCTCGAAACCGGCGATGTGATCGATTCGCAGCCCGCCCACGGACTCCAGGCCGGCGCGCAACACCGCCAGGAAGGACTCCTGCCCTTGCGCCTGCAAGGCGACGGGCGAGAACGCGGTCAATTGCCAGTCCTGGCCCAGGGGGTTGTAGATGTCGGGGGGCGCGCCCACGGACACGCCTTGCAGGAAGGCATCGGGCTGGCTCCAGACCTGGCTGCCGCCGGGGCTGGTCCCCACGGCCAGGTCCGCCATCAGTCCGATGCGCATGCCGGCACGGGACGCCGCCTGCTGCGCACCGGCCAGGCTGGCGGCCGCCAGCCATTGCAGGAAGCAATGGAAATCGACCTCGCGCGCGTGTCCGGAGGCATACCGGCGCACCTCGGGACCGCGCGGATCGCGCCAGGATGGCGGCCACTGCGTCCAGGGGCGCGGCCGTCCGCCGGTACCGGTCCTGGCCCCCGCCGGGTCAGCCTGCAGGCATTCGAAGACCGCATGATCCCTCAGCGGCTGGCCGTGACGCTCCAGGAAGCGCCGGTAGTCCGCCTGCAGGTCCGCGCCCAGTCCGGAAAACTGCTCATGCAGCACGCGGAAAAGCGACAGCCGGGCCGCCCAGGCCCGGGGCCAGTCGATTTCCGGCAAGGCGTCCAGGGCGGCCCAGTCGACGCCCGGCACCCGCCGCATGGCCGCGCGCACCGCGTCCTCGCCCAGCACGTCGACGGGCGCGGCATAAGCGGCATTCAGGAACAGGCGGCTGGAAGGACTGTAGGGGCTGCAGGCGGCGGGCTCGGCGCTGAACATCGCATGCGAGGGGCTGAGCATCACGGCATCGGCCCCTTCCCGGCCAAGCCGCTGCGCCAGCCGCCGGACGGCGCCGAAGTCCCCATGTCCCCAGGTGGACTGCACGGGGCTGTCCGCCGCCGTGCGCAGACTGTAAATCTGCGCCATCACGTCTCACATGCGCGCACCCTGTTCCACCAGCCGGCCGCCTTGCGTGCCGGCACGCGCCGGCGCGATGGCCAGGCGGACCGGCTCGCCCCGCGGCGGATACAGCCAGTAGTAGCCCGGCTGCCGGGGGGCCTTCAGCCAAGCGCCCCGCGGATCGGCGGCAAGCTGCAGGCTTTGCCTGGGCGTGCGGCCGTCTTCCGCCTCCAGCAGGCCGGCGCCGGCCTGCTGGCCGGGCAGCACCAGGCTCTCGCCGGCTCGTCCGGTCCGCAGCCTGGAGGCGCCGCAGGCCAGCCCGGCGTCCAGGGCGGCCCGCGCGTCCCTCAGCTCGCCCGCCGTGCGGCAGGCCAGCCCCATCGCGCCCAGCAGCGAGCGCAGACTGTCGCGCGACACCCGCCGGGGCGTGCCGCGCGCATCGATCCAGTGTTCCTTCAGGCCGGCCAGGGCGGCAAGGGCCGACAAGGCGTCGGCCGACGCCGGATCCCCGCTGTCCGACGCCGTGCTCATCGCAGGCCCCCGCCCCACCCCGACGCCACCATCATGCCGGCGTCTCCGGACGGCCCCGGGCGCACAGCAGCGCCACGGCATGCGGCCCGACCTCGACCCGCCCGCCCGGGCGGCGTGGCGGTCCGGGCGGGCCGAGTCCAGCTCGCAGGTCCAGGCGAAGGCGGGCGGCGGAAGGTCGAAGCTCACGGTCTCGTCACCCGGATTCAGCAGCAGCAGCGTGATGTCCACGCCCCCCGCCACCGGACAGGCGCGCCGCAGCGCCCATGCCCGCCGCTCGCCGTCGGCCCAGTGTTCGTCGGAGACCGGTTGTCCGTCCGGTTCGAAATGGCTGGCCCGGGACACGCCGGGCAGGAGCTCCTGCGCCAGGTCCAGGTAACGGCCGGCGTGCAGGCTGGGATGGGCCCGGCGCAATGCGGCCAGCCGCCCGACATAGCGCGCCATCGCCTTGCCCGCGGGGCTGTCCGCCTGGCGCCAGTCCAGCCATGACAGCGGGTTGTCCTGGCAATAGGCGTTGTTGTTGCCCGACTGGGTGTGGCCGGATTCGTCGCCGGCCAGCAGCATCGGTGTGCCGTCGGCGAAGAACAGACTCGCGAGCAGGGCCCGGCGCACGTCATCGCGCACCCGCGTGATGGCCTCATCGTCGGTGGGGCCCTCGGCGCCCCAATTGGCGCTGAAGTTCTCGGGCGTGCCGTCGCGGCCGTCTTCGCCATTGGCTTCGTTGTGGCGTTCGGCGTAGCTGACGAGGTCGGCCAGCGTGAAGCCGTCGTGCGCCGTGACGAAATTGATGCTGCTCCAGGGCCGGCGATGACGATGGTCGAACAGGCTGCGGGAACCGCACAGCGCGTCGGCCATGCCCGGCCGCTGGTCGGGGTCGTTGCGCCAGTAGCGCCGCACGCCGTCCCGGAACGCGCCATTCCACTCGGCAAAGCCCGGCGGGTGCTGGCCCAGCTGGTAGCCGCCGGGGCCGACGTCCCAGGGCTCGGCGATCAGCTTGCGGCGCGAGAGCACGGGATCCTGGAGGATGGCGTCGAAGAACCCGGCGCCCTGGTCGAATCCCGTGCCTTCGCGGCCCAGCGTCGTACACAGGTCGAAGCGAAAGCCGTCCACCCGGTAGGAGACCGCCCATTCGCGCAAGGAATCGAGGACCATGCGCAGCACGGCTGGATGGGAGAGATTGACCGTGTTGCCGCAGCCCGTCTCGTCGATGTAATGGCGCTCGTCGCCCGGAATGAGGCGATAGTAGCTGGCGTTGTCGATCCCCCGCCAGGACAGCGTGGGCCCCCATTCGTTGCCCTCGCAGGTGTGGTTGTAGACCACGTCCAGCACGACCTCGATGCCCGCGGCATGCAGGCGCCGGATCGCCTGGCGCAGGTCGTTCGGGCCATTGGGCGCGTAGGCCGGCTCGGGCGCGAAATACGCCAGCGTGTCGTAGCCCCAGTAGTTGCGCAGGCCCCGCTCTTCCAGCGTCCGGCTCTGCAGGAAGGCGTGGACGGGCAGCAGCTCGATCGCCGTGACGCCCAGGCGGTGCAGGTGCTCCACGAAACGCGGATCGCCCAGCGCCGCCGCCGTGCCGCGCACGGATGGGGGCAGGTCCTCGCGCATCATCGAGGCGCCCCGCACGTGCGCCTCGTAGAGCAGCGTGTCGGCCCAGGGAGTGCGGGGCGGCTGCGAGTCTTCCCAGGGATAGGGCTGCTGCGCGGTCACGACGCACTTGGGCATCAGGGGCGCGCTGTCGCGGCGGTCCATGCTCAGGTCGCCCCGCCCATGCCCGACGCGATAGCCGAACAGCGCATCGCCCCAGTGCACCGAACCATGCAGCTGGCGCGCGTAGGGATCCAGCAGGAACTTGTAGGGATTGAAACGGTGGCCGCGCAGCGGATCGTAGGGCCCGTGCACGCGAAAGCCGTACAGCAGGCCCGGCTGCGCGTCGGGCAGGTAGCCGTGCCAGACCTCATTGGTGCATTCGGGCAGCGCGACGCGCCGGCGCTCCTTGCGGCCGTTGGCGTCGAACAGGCACAGGTCGACGCCGGAGGCGTTGGCCGAGAACACGGCGAAGTTGACGCCCAGGCCGTCGTGGTGGGCGCCCAGCGGGTAAGGCAGGCCGGCCGACAGGGGCGCATGCAGCGATTCGTTCATCATGGCGACTCCACAGGAGCGAGCAGGAGCGTGGACATCCCCGGCAGATCCAGGGTCAGCGCGCAGGACCGTCCGTGCCGGGGTTCATCCCGCGCCGCGATACGGCGCGACGGCGGCGCGGCGCCCGCATCGCCGGAGTCCAGCAGGACCTCCCAGGATCCGCCGCGACTCGCCCCCAGCGTGTAGCCGGGCCGGGACACAGGTGTGAAATTGCAGACGGCCAGCAGCGGCGCTGCGCCTGGCGCGGACCGCTCGAAAGCGAAGACGCTGTTGTCCAGGTCGTCCCCGACCGTCCACGAGAAACCCCATGCCTCGGCGTCGCCCTCATGCAGCGCGGGGCGGCCGCGATAGAGACGGTTCAGCCGGCCGACCAGCCGCTGCACGGCCCGGTGCCCGTGATCGTCGAGAAGGTCCCAGGGGATCGGGGCGCGGTGGTCCCATTCCCGCCATTGGCCGATCTCGCCGCCCATGAAGAGCAGCTTTTTCCCGGGATGCGCCCACATGAAGGCCAGGTAGGCGCGCAGCGCATCGAGCTTGCGGGCCGGGTCGCCGCCCATCTTCAGGGCCAGCGACCCTTTGCCGTGCACCACCTCGTCATGCGACAGGGGCAGGATGAAGCGTTCCGAAAACGCATACTGCAGGCCAAAGGTGATGTCGCCGTGATGGTAGCGGCGGTAGACCGGATCCTGCTGCATGTACCGCAGGGTGTCGTGCATCCAGCCCATGTTCCATTTGTAGTCAAAGCCCAGCCCGCCTGTGTCCACCGGCGCCGTGACGCCCGGCCACGCGGTGGATTCTTCGGCAATGGTGATGGCGCCGTCGCCGCGGGCACGCACGACCTCGGTCAGCTCCCGCAGGAAATCGATGGATTCCAGGTTCTCCCGGCCGCCGTAGCGATTGGGTGTCCACTGGCCCGGCCCGCGGCTGTAGTCCCGATACAGCATCGAGGCGACCGCGTCCACCCGCAGGCCGTCAATGTGGTAGTCGGTGAGCCAGTGCTGGGCGCTGGCGAGCAGCATGGCCTTCACCTCGTTGCGTCCCAGGTTGTAGATCGCGCTGTGCCAGTCGGGGTGGTGACCTTCCCGGGGATCGGCATGCTCGTAGAGGGCCGTGCCGTCGAAATGCTCGAGCCCGTGGGCATCCTCGGGGAAATGGGAGGGAACCCAGTCCAGGATCACGCCGACCTGCGCCGCGTGGCATCGGTCGACGAAGCGCGCGAAGCCGCGCGGCGCGCCGTGGCGCGCCGTGGGCGCGAACAGGCTCAGGGGCTGGTAGCCCCACGATCCCCCGAACGGATGTTCCATGACCGGCAGCAGCTCGACGTGCGTGAAGCCCAGCGCGCGCGCATAGGCGGGAAGCCGGTCGCCCAGTTGCTCCCACAAATCGCCCTCGCCCTCCTGGCCGGCCCAGGATCCGGCGTGGACTTCATAGATGCTGATCGGCCGGCCGGGCTGCTGGCGCTCCGCCCGCGCCGCGCACCAGTCGCCGTCCGTCCACTCCATGTCCCCTTCCTCGTCCACGACCGAGGCGGTCTGCGGCGGACATTCGCTGCGCCGGGCCAGCGGGTCGGCCTTCCATCGCAGGATGCCGTCGGCGCCCAGCACGGCGAACTTGTAGCGGTCCCCGGCGCGCGCGCCGGGCAGAAAGAATTCCCAGACGCCCGCGCCATGGCGCAGGCGCATCGGATGGCGGCGCGGATCCCAGGCGTTGAAGTCGCCCACCAGGGAAACGCGCCGGGCATTGGGCGCCCAGACGGCGCAGCGCAGCCCCGGCACGCCGTCGATGCGCATCAGCGCGGGGGCCAGCGAGGCGACGGCCCGCCAGTCGCCCGCGCGCCAGCGCCCCAGCGACTCGTCGTCGACCAGGGGGCCGAAGGCATAGGGATCCGCCGTGTCCTGGACGCCCGCCGGCCCATGGATCTGCAGTCGGTAGGCATCGGCCCGCCCCGGCGGGAGATCCGGAATGCGCGCGCAGAAGAGCGCCGGGGCCTGGTCCGACACCTCGCGCGGCTGCAATTCGACGGCGGCGCCCGCGCCGCATCGCGCCGTGACCCGCGTGGCGCCGGGCGCGAGGACCCGCAGCCAGTCCCCGTGCGGCCCCAGGACCGAAAACGGATCCGGATGGGTGCCCAGGACCAGCGCCCGGGCGTCCTGCGCGGTGAGAGGATCGTCACTCATGCCGTCCTGCCTTCGGCCGTGGAATCCGGGCCCAGCATCGCGCGGCTGAGGCGGACCAGCGCGTTCAAGGGAATCGGCAACCACCCGGGACGGTGAGCCGCCTCGTAGCGCACCTCGTAGGCCGCTTTCTCCAGCTGAGAGATCCCCAGCAGGACGGACTCCGTCTCCTCGTCGAGCGCCAGCGCGGGCGGCCGCGCGTCCCGGTAGCCCGCGAGGAACGCCTCGCCCGCCAGCGTCCTGAAGATCGTCAACAACTCGTCCGGAGACGCTGGCGGCGGCACGCTCGCGGCCTCCGACGGTCCGGGCGGCGGCGCGGCCGTCGCGGGCGTTTCGGACACGGTGGGCACCGTGATGTCCCGCCGCGCCACCGCCGCCACGTAGTCGAAAGAACGCAACATCCCCGCCAGGTCCTTGTAGACCGTGGCGGCCTTGCGCCGCTGGCCGGGGTCGTTGAGCGGCTCGCCCTCGAAGTCGATCAGGTACGCGTCGGCATGCGACACCAGGATCTGGCCCAGATGCAGGTCGCCATGCACCCGCAGCCGCAGGGGACGCGCGCCCAGCCGGGCCGCCTCCTCCACGCGCGCGGCCAGCGCCGCCTCGCGCCCGCGCAGGTACGCCACGGCCTGCGCGCAGGGCTCGACGGCGTCGGCGGGCAGCCGCGCCAGCGTGTCCAGCGCCGCCGACAGCTCGCGCAGCGCACGCTTGCCGTCACCCGCGGCCTCGGCCGGCGTGCTCGCCGCCGCGGCAGGCAAGGCGCCCGCCGCGGCGCCCCGCGGCGCCACGAAGACCGCATGCAGTTCGGCCAGCCGCCGGCCCATGCGCTGCGCGAGCGCCAGGTAGCCGGACAGGCTTTCCTGGAACGCAGCGGCGCCGTCGCCGGCCAGCAGCGCGGCCGCCAGCGTGCGCTGCAGGAATTCCAGGGTCCAGCGCCAGGCATCGCCTTCATTGGGAATGTAGCGGTGCATCACCGCCAGCGTGTACCGGCCGCCCTCCGGGTCCACATGCTCGATGGTGCCCAGCAGTGGCGGGGTGTTGGCGTAGCCTGCCTGCGTCAGCCACCGGCTCATTTCGATCTCCGGGTGGACGCCGGGCTCGATGCTGCGCAGGATCTTGACCACGACCTGCTCGTCCACGATGGCGGAGCTGTTGCTTTGCTCGCCGCCGATCCAGCGCACCTCCGCGTCCGGCGCAAGCGGCTCCCACGGTTCCAGGAAGCGCCGGTAGCGCAGGCCGGCCTGGGGCGCCGCCGCGCCCTGCCCCGCCTCCTCCCGGTCTTCGTCCTCGCCGGGAGCGGCGCGCAGGCCGTCCACGAGCGCGCGCAGGAACCCGGCTTCCTGGAACGCATCCGCCACGATCCCCGTGTCGGAGCCGCAGCGGATGCGCGCGATCGGGTAGCCCGGCTGAGCGTCCTCGTTCCAGCACAGCGTGATGGGAACGTTCAGGCGCCTGGCGCCCGCCTGCGGGCCGTCCATCAGCACCCAGTAATGCCAGTTGGCCGCGGCGGCCGGCGCCCCCGCCGCCGGCAGCGCAATCATCTGGTTCACGCGCAGTCCCGAAAAGCCCGCCGCCGACCAGCGCTGCCGGGCGAGATAGGCCGGCAGCGCCTCATTCTCGAACAGGCGGCGCGCGGCCTCGTTGAAGGCCTGCGGGTGTTTGGACCGAGTGACCAGGGTGATGAGCTCGCGCATCTGTTCCGGCTTCTCGACGTGCCAGTCCGGCGGCGTGGCTTCGGGGCTCAGCTCGAACCAGTAGAAACCGTAGGGCGGCAGCGTCAGCAGGTAGGGCAGCTGGCCGATCCGGGGGAAGGAAGACCCGGCCAGCATTTCGACCGGAACGGCACCCTCGTAGGCCTGCAGCGGCAGTTCGACCGGTTGCGCCGATGCGGACAGGTTGGCCACGCACAGGATGGTGGTGTTCTCCCATTGCCGCAGATAGGCCAGGATCTTGCGGTTGCCGGCATTCAGGAACGCCAGCGTGCCGCGGCCGAACGCCGGCGTGCGCGCGCGGCAGGCCAGCAGGCGCCGCGTCCAGTTCAGGAGCGAATGCGGATTGCGGTGCTGCGCCTCGACGTTGATGACCTCGTGGCCGTAGAGCGGCCCCATCAGCACGGGGACCTGCAGGCGTTCCGGATCCGCGCGCGAGAAGCCGCCATTGCGGTCCGCCGACCACTGCATGGGCGTGCGCACGCCGTTGCGGTCGCCGAGATGCACGTTGTCGCCCATGCCGAGCTCGTCGCCGTAGTAGACGATGGGCGTGCCCGGCATGGACAGCAGCAGGCTGTTCATGAGTTCCACCCGGCGCCGGTCGCCCTCCATCAGGGGGGCGAGCCGCCGGCGGATGCCGAGGTTGATGCGCGCCATCGGGTCGGCCGCGTAGACCTTCCACAGATAATCGCGTTCCCGGCTGGTCACCATCTCCAGCGTGAGTTCGTCATGATTGCGCAGGAACACGGCCCATTGGCACGAGGGCGGGATGGGTGGCGTCTGGCGCAGGATGTCGACGATGGGGAAGCGGTCCTCCTGCGCGATGGCCATGTACATGCGCGGCATGAGCGGGAAATGGAAGGCCATGTGGCATTCATCGCCCTCGCCGAAGTACTGGCGCGCGTCCTCGGGCCACTGGTTGGCCTCGGCCAGCAGCATCCGGCCGGGATATTCCTCGTCGACCACCGCGCGGATGCGCTGCAGGATCGCGTGTGTCTCGGGCAGGTTCTCGTTGTTCGTGCCTTCGCGCTCGATCAGGTACGGCACGGCGTCCAGGCGCATGCCGTCCACCCCCATGTCCAGCCAGAAGCGCATGATGTTCAGCACCTCGGCCAGCACGCGCGGATTGTCGTAGTTCAGGTCCGGCTGGTGCGCGTAGAAGCGGTGCCAGTAGTACGCCCCGGCCTCGGGGTCCCAGGTCCAGTTCGACTTCTCGGTATCGCAGAAGATGATGCGCGTGCCGGCATATGCCCGGTCGTTGTCCGACCAGACATAGTAATTGCGGGCGACCGTGCCCGGGCGCGCCTTGCGCGCGCGCTGGAACCAGGGATGCTGGTCCGAGGTGTGGTTGATGACCAGTTCGGTGATGACGCGCAGGCCGCGCGCATGGGCGGCGCGGATGAGCTTGCGCAGGTCGGCCAGGCTGCCGTAGTCGGGATGCACCTTGCGGTAGTCGGCGATGTCGTAGCCATCGTCGCGGCGCGGCGAAGGATAGAACGGCAGCAGCCAGATCGCGGTCACCCCGAGGTCGGCGATGTAGTCCAGCCGCGACAGCAGGCCCGGCAGGTCGCCCACGCCGTCGTTGTTGGAATCGAAGAACGATTTGACGTGCAACTGGTAGATGACGGCGTCTTTGTACCAGTCGGGTTCCGGCACGGGGATCAGGGGTTCGGACATGTCGACTCGCATCAGCGTGATGGCAGCCCCGGCAGGCGCCAGATTCCATAGGGAGCATCGGGGCGCAGCCGCGCCTGGGCGCGGCTGTCCGGCCAGGTCTCGACCGCGCCGGTCAGGAGGTTTTCCCCTTGCGCGACCGCGCCCAGCGGCACGGTGACGTCCAGCTGCCGCGCGGGCTCGAGGTTGATGACGACCAGCAGCACGTTGGAATGCGCCGCCGAATGCCGGACGTAGGCGATCACCCCCTCGGTGTCGCACCACAGGCCCCGGTAGCCGCGATGGTCCTGCAGGGCCGGGTTGGCGCGCCGGATCGCATTGAGCTGGGCGATCTCCGCGCGGATGTTGCCCGGCGCATGCCAGTCGCGCTGCCGCAGCTCGTATTTTTCCGAGTCCGCGTATTCCTCGCTGTCGGGCAAGGCCGCCGCCTCGCACAGCTCGAAGCCGCTGTAGACGCCCCACAGGCCCGACCCCGTGGCCGCCAGGGCCGCGCGCACGAGAAAGCCGGGCCGGCCGTGCCGCTGCAGGTAGACCGGGTTGATGTCCGGCGTGTTGGCGAAGAACATCGGCCGGAAGAAATCCACGGCCGGCGGCCGCGACAGCTCCTGGAAGTAGGCGTCGATCTCCGGCGCGGCATTGCGCCAGGTGAAATAGGTGTAGGACTGCGTGAAGCCCACTTTGGCAAGCTGATACATCATCGCCGGCCGCGTGAAGGCCTCCGCCAGGAAGACGACGTCGGGGTCCCGCGCCTGGATGTCGGCGATCAGCCACTGCCAGAAGGGCAGCGGCTTGGTATGGGGATTGTCGACGCGGAAGATGCGCACGCCGCGCGCGATCCAGAACCGTACGATGTCGCGCAGGGCGCGCCACAGCGGCGCCTTGCGCTGCCACGGCGGGGCGCCGGCGTAGAACGCGACGTTGACGATGTCCTGGTATTTCTTGGGCGGGTTCTCGGCATGGTGCAGCGAGCCGTCCGGGCGCCAACTGAACCAGTCCCGGTGGCGGCGCAGCCAGGGATGGTCGGGCGAGCACTGGATGGCGAAGTCCAGCGCGATCTCCAGCCCTTCGCGCCGCGCGGCCCGCACCAGGCGGTCGAAGTCTTCCAGGGTCCCCAACTGGGGCTCGACCGCATCATGGCCGCCCGCCCCGGAGCCGATCGCATAGGGGCTGCCCACGTCCCCGGGCGCCGCCTCCAGGCGGTTGTTGCGGCCCTTGCGGTCCTGTTGTCCCACCGGATGGATGGGCGGCAGGTAGAGCACGTCGAAGCCCATGCGGCGGATGTCGGGCAGGCGCGCGATCACGTCCCCGAAGGTGCCATGCCGTCCGGGCACGGGGCTTTGCGAACGCGGGAAGAGCTCATACCAGCTCGCGTGGCGCGCGCGCGGCCGGTCCACCCAGAGCCTCATCGCCGGCGAGGCGCACGCGAAGGTCGCCTTGCCCGCGTCCCGCAGGAAAGCCGCAAGCGGCGGCGACAACAGGCGGTCGATGAGCGCGGCTTCGGGACGCTCCTGTTCCACCGCCTGCAGCGCGTCCAGCGTCTGGCGCACCAGCGCCCATCCTGACTCGTCGCGCTCGGTCCGGGCAGCCCGCGCCAGCAGGCCCGCCAGCCATTGCCCGCCTTCCATGAGGCTCGCGCGCAGTTCCTGCCCCGCGTCGAATTTGGCGCGCCATTCGGCGCAGAATCCGGCCCAGACGTCGATCCAGGCGAGCACGCGGTACTCGTGGCTGCCGATCCGTTCGGGCCGGCATTGCGCGGTCCACAGATCGTTGCCCTGCGCCCGCATCGGCGTCTCGCGCCATTCGGGTTCGTCGCAGGCGCGCCAGCACAGATTGGCCGCGACTTTGAGATGGCCGTCGGTAAACACCGTCGCGATCACCGCCAGGGTCTCGTGGCTGATACGCTTGACTGGCCAGGCGCCGGCGTCGACCGCCGGTTCGACGCGCGCCACGCAGACCCGGGGCGTCAACGCATGGCGCCCGGCCCCCGGCAAGGCGGCGGCCGCGACCGGCGCACCCACCGGCGCCGGCGCGCGCCACTGCCACAGGGCGCAGCCGGCCGGCGCCAGTCCGCCGTCGCGCGGGCGCAAGGCGGGCGGCACTTCGTCCCCGTCGTCCGCGCCGGCTGGAATCATGCCGGCCCATTCCGACAGCGCCACCTTCGCCTGCGTATCGTCTTCGGCCGACAGCGCCAGCAAGACGCCGCCCGCTTCCGGCTGGGCACGCACCAGGGCGGTCGCCCGCCCCGGCTGGCCGCCCGCCACCAGAAACGGCGCCGGCAGCCGGACCGCGCGCCGCCAGGCGGCCAGCGGGGCGAGCAAGGTCCCGGCCGCCAGGGGCGCGTCCAGGATGATGCCCTCCCCGCTCACGGCCGCCGCCGCGAGCCACCGCCCGTCCTGCCGCGGCCCGGCGTACGCGAGGACGGGAGCGAGCGCGCACAGGCGCGCGTGTTCCTGCGCCAGCCAGTCCGCGCGCCCGTCCCACCAGGCCAGGGAAGATACGGTCCAGTCGAAATCCGCCGCCCGGCAGTCGTCCAGATCCTGCGGCGACAGGCCGGGGGTCCAGGCAATGCAGGCGGGCTTGACCGCGGACTCGCGCAAGGCGGCCAGCAGCCGGACCCAGGTGTCCGCCGCCAGGCGGTGGGGCGCCTGAAAGCAATAGCCGGCCACGCCCTGGGTGCTCCAGTCCCGCAGCCGGTCGGCCCAGCTCTGGACGAAAGCGGCCGGCGGTGCCGGCTGTACGCGGCGGGTGTAGAGATCCGCCCGCGGGACCCGCGGATCCGTGCGGGGGTCGTCATCCTCGGCTTGCAGCCAGTCGGGTTGCGCCGTCCCCGCGACCGCGTTGCGGGCGACGCGGTCCAGCGCGAGCTCGAGATGGCAACTCAGGCCGTGGCCAGCCAGCGCGCGGCTGGCGGCCCCGATTTCATCGCGCGCCGCCGTGCCGGACTGCCCGCTCGCGTCCGCATCGGCGGGCGCATTGCTGCGAGCCCAGCCGCCGGTGCGCCAAGGCGGCGGCGCCAGCACACCGGTGGCGCCGGCGGCGCGCCAGGACGCCGCGTGCGCCACCGCCTGGGCCAGCGACTGCGCCCTGACCAGGCAGGGCCAGCCCGCGTCGAAACCGCCGTTCATGGATGCGCCGCGGCTTGCGCGGTCTACCACATGTAGCGGTTGTCGGTTTCCCAGGTGGAGATCTGCTTGTCCGCCTCGTCCCGGGCGATGCCGTAGCGTTCCTGGATCCGGCCGACCAGTTGGTCGCGCTTGCCGGCGACCACATCCAGGTCGTCGTCGGTCAGCTTGCCCCACTGTTCCTTGACCTTGCCCTTGTACTGGAGCCAGTTCCCCTTGATCGTATCTTCGTTCATTGCATTCTCCTTGAGTGGGGCGCCGATTCGCCCCGTCCTGTGCAGGCAGCAAGCCCCATGCCCGGCCCGCGCGTCAAAGACGCCTTGTCCCGCGACGGGACGCCGCGAAGCGGCCCGACGGCGCTCAGCGGGACGGGGCGAACCGCGCCTCCTTGGCGCAGGCGATGAAGGCAAAGGCAATGGCCCCCGCGAACGCCTCGTCGAACCAGGGAAAGCAGCCGCTGACGCCCACCACGACGCCGTCCACGGCCACGCCGCCCCACAGCGGCTGCTCGCCCTCGCGCAGGCGGTGCGGGCTGACGTCGCAGATCACGTGGCCGTTCTGCCGGCCCTGCCAGCTCATGCGGGCCTTGCCGCGCGCATAGGCGGCATAGTCCGCATCCCATCGCGCCGTATCGCCCAGGCTGTGCTCGTAGAGGATCGCCTCGTCGAAGCCCGATGCGCCGGGCAGCATCAGCGGATTCATCACCACGATGTGCAGGAAGCCGCCGTCGCCGGCTTCCTGCGACTCCATGGCGGGGAGGATCATGGGCAATACCAGCCGCACCGCCCGCGCGGCGGTATTCCGGTCAAAGAATGCTCCGTCCATCAGCCCCGCCTCCGGTTCGCGGCGGCGCGCGCCGGCCGCCCGGTCAGACTCCTGTGTGTATTCGCCATGGCCATCCCTGGATTATCGGTTTTGAATCTGGAAATACAGCAAGCAATATGCCCACACAGGTTTCACGGCATTTTCATGTGAATCGATCGATATTTGAAAACCCGTCAATTTCCAACGCGATCCCGGATTGATTTGTATCACCGTGTACGTCGAAAAAATAAAAGAATGGCATGGAGATCCAAGGAGCTCGCCTCTTTTAAAACCGCACCGCTTGCGGCCGGAAACTTTCCGCCTGTTACTGCAGAAAATATTGGAAAACTGGAAAGGTATTAATCGATACCCATATCGTGTTAGGTTGAAATCGAATAATCGATCGACCCGTTGGGTGAAGCAAACTCAATACAAACTCAATATCACGGAGGCTGACCATGAAAACGTTCAAACGGATTGCGAGTCATGCGGCGCTTGCCGGCTTGCTGCTGAGCCTGGGCGCTTGCGGAGGGATGTCCCATCAGGGCAAGAGCACGGCCGCGGGGGCCGGGATCGGCGCCGTCGGGGGGGCGGTACTGACCGGCGGCAGCGCGGCGGGAACCATCGGCGGGGCCGCGGTGGGCGGCATCGTGGGGCATGAAGTCGGCAAGTGATCGGCGGGTGCAGGCAGGCGCCGCCTCCGGCGGCGGAAACCATACCATCCACCCAGGAGATTGCCCATGCTGTATTACGCCGTCATTTTTCTGATCATCGCGCTGGTCGCCGGTTTTCTCGGCTTTTTCGGGATCGCCGGCGTCGCAGCCGGGATCGCCAAGGTCCTGTTCTTCATCTTCATCGTGCTTTTCGTCGTCTCGCTGATATTCGGCCGGCGGCGCCCCTGAAGCCATGATTCATTCACCCTATCTGCGGTCGGCGGGCGTGGTGGTGCTGTTCCTCAGCGCCATCGTGGGCCTCGCCCTCGCCCTGTACGGCTATTTCGTGCCCCTGACCGGAGTGAATGGAAGCTACGGCGCACTGCTCGCCGTGATCCTGACGATCGTGATCGCGCTGATGGCAGTGGTCCTGGCCCGGCTCGCGCCGGGCACGGGCCGCGCGGCGTGGCGCATCGCACTGCTCATCCTGCTGGCAGGCACGTGCTTTGCCGGCTTTCTCTTGCATGAACGGTGGCTGAGCATCGCGATGCTGGCCGGATTGATCGGCCTGATCATCGACGTGCTGCGCCCCGCCCGCCTTCCGGAGACCACCAATCGTGAACCCGCATAGCGCCTTCCCCCACAGACAAGGCGCATGCGCGTTGGCATCGACCCTGCTGGCAGTGTGCGCCGTGGTGATGCCTGCGGCGCACGCGCAGCAATGGGATTCCTTCCACGGCCAGCTCAGCGCCCAGAAATACAGCCCGCTGGACCAGATCAACACCGGCAACGTGGCCCGGCTGGAAAAGGCCTGGCAGTTCCACACCGGCGACGTGTCGGACGGCACCGGCAAACTGCCGGCCTCGGTGTGGTCGGCCACGCCCATTTTTGCCAACGACACCCTGTACATCAGCACGCCGTTCTACCGCGTGTTCGCCCTGGATCCCGCGACCGGCGCGGTGCGCTGGCAGTTCGACACGAAATCCAAGCTCGAGGCCATGACCCAGCCCGCGCTCAAGACGCGCGGCGTCGCGTACTGGGCGGCGAAGGATCCGCAGCCTGGGCAGCCCTGCCAGAAGATCGTCTACCTGGGCACCATGGACGCCCAGCTGTTCGCCCTGGACGCCGACACCGGCAAAAAGTGCCCGGACTTCGCGGACCATGGGGTGCTGAACATCGACACGCAGAACACCGTCCACGCGAAATATCCGCTGTCGCTGCTGCAGCCGCCGACCGTGGTCGGCGACCACCTGATCCTGGGCTGGGCCGGCAAGGACTGGGCCTACGCCGAGGCGCCCCCCGGCACGCTGTTTTCGATCAATGCGCGCACCGGCAAGGTGGAATGGACGTTCCACGCGCTCGACGACGAGATGCGCAAGGTCAGCGGCACGGCCAACGTCTGGACGGCGGTCTCGGTGGACCCCGGGCTGGGCATGGTCTATGTGCCCATCTCTTCGCCCTCCCCCAACTACTGGGGCGGCTTCTGGCCCGACAAAGTGCCGCTCGTGACCTCCACGACCGCCCTGGACCTGGAGACAGGCAAGGTCGTCTGGTCGCGCCAGTGGGTGCACCACGACGTCTGGGACTATGACATCAATGCCGCTCCCACCCTGATGGACATCACGGTGGACGGCAAGAAAATCCCCGCGCTGATGCAGTCGACCAAACAGGGCTTCCTGTTCGTCGTCAACCGCAAGACGGGCGAGGACGTCTGGCCGATCGAGGAGCGGCCGGTGCCGCAAGGCGACGGCTCGGTGCAGGGCGAGCACCTGTCGCCCACCCAGCCTTTCCCGACCCTGCCCGCGCCCCTGCTGGACCAGAGCCAGAAGCCGAAAATCTGGAAGCTGGCGGACATCGTGGGCGGCGGCGAGTGCTCGCGCCTGTGGGACCAGCTGGAATACAAGGGCATGTACACCCCGCCCACGACGAAGGGCGAAGGCGCGCTGGCCTATCCGGACAGCGCCGGGGGCGTGCAATGGGGCGGCGTGGCCTTCGACCCGGACGGGCAGACGGCGGTCGTGAACGTCTCGCACATCGTGCAGTACATCAAGCTTTTCGACCGCGCGGCCTATGACAAGGCGGACTCCGGCGCGGGCAACGAATCGGGCTTCGCGCCCCAGGAGGGCGCGCCCTACGGGATGCGCCTGGAGGTCGCGATGAACTGGCTGGGCATGCCCTGCTGGCAGCCGCCCTACGGCGAACTGGTGGCGCTGGACATGCATACGGGCAAGGTGAAATGGCGCCGCCCCGTGGGGGCCTCGCAGCAATACGGCTTCTTCATGCCCGAGAGCTGGGGGTCGCCCACCATCGGCGGGCCGGCCATCACGGCCGGCGGCCTGGTGTTCATCGGCGCCTCGATGGATTCCAAGGTGCGCGCCTATTCGCTGGAAACCGGGGAGGAGCTCTGGTCCGACCAGGCGCAGGCGCCGGTGGTCGCGAACCCCGCCGTCTATGCCTACAAGGGGCGGGAATACGTGGCTTTCGTCGCCGGCGGGAATTCCATCATCAAGGACCAGGTCGGCGACCAGCTGGTGGTCTACGCGCTGCCGCCGCAGCAATAGCGCGAGGAACCCGGGGCGGCGCCCTCAGAAGGTGCTTTCCAGCTGGTTCTGCCGCTCCAGGATCTCGCGCAGCCCGTGCCCGCCCCCGGTCATGGCGCCGGCGAAGCGGCAGGCCTCGTCCAGCGGATAATCGGCCAGGCATTTTTTCATGAGGTCGCAGCGGCGGAAGACCTCGGTGATCCAGTCGACGAAGACGTGGACCTTGGGAGACAGGTGGCGGCTTTGCTGGTAGACGACCGAGATCGGCATGGGCGGCGGCGCCCATTCGTCCAGGACCTCCACCAGCGCGCCCGACTCGAGATGCGGCGCCACCATGTAGCGGGGCGGCTGGATCATGCCGAACCCCGCCAGGCCGGCCATGACGTAGGCATCGGCGTCGTTGACCGAGAGCACACCCTCGACGGGGATGTCCACGACCTCGTCGCCGACCTTGAAACTCCAGTCGATGTCGCGTCCCGTGCGCGAGGAAAAATAATTCACCGCGCGGTGGCGGCTCAGCTCGTCCAGGGTGCGCGGCGTACCGTAGCGCGCGAGATACGCGGGCGCGGCGCAGCTGACGCTCTTGAACACCCCGATCCGCTTGGCGATCAGGGACGAATCCTTCAGCTCGCCGATCCGCAGCACGCAGTCCACGGCCTCCTGCACCATGTCGACCGGGCGGTCGCTCAGGCCGACGACCAGTTCGATGTCCGGATACCGTTCATGGAATTCGCACAATTTCGGGATGAGCACCAGCCGGCCCATGGACGGCGGCGCATCGATGCGCAGCCGCCCCCGGGGTCCGCGGGCGCGGTCCAGGAACGAGGCCTCGGCATCCTCCACCTCGGACAGGATGTCGACGCAGCGCTCGTAGTAGGCGGCGCCGTCGGGGGTGAGGCTGAGCTTGCGGGTGCTGCGGTTCAGCAGCCGCACGCCCAGATGCCCCTCGAGCTTGCGGATGATCGTGCTGACCGTGGCGCGGGGCATGTCCAGGCTGTCGGCCGCCAGCGTGAAGCTGTTGGCGTCCACGACGCGGGTGAAGACCTGCATGGCTTGAAGGCGGTCCATCGTCTCTAGGCTCCCGTCCCCCGGCGCCCGGGCCAGGGGACAATTGTTTTCCCTGAATGAACAGTGATGACAAAAATTGGATATTTATCCATTTTTGCGAAAAACAAATAATAGCGCACTGTTCAAAAAGGGGAAGTTTCCGCATGTTCACTCTTCGCAAACGGCACGCGGCCGTGATCGCCGCCCTGGTGCTGGGGTCCGGGTTCCTGCTGGCGCGCAACAGCGTGGGCGGGCCCTCGGCCGCCACCGCCGCCGCGGCACCGGCCATTCCGGTCGACGTCGCCACCGTCGGACTCCGGAAGATCACGGACTGGCATGAATATTCCGGCCGCCTGGAAGCCGTGGACCGGGTCGAGATCCGGCCGCTGGTCTCCGGCACGCTCGTCAAGGTGCATTTCAAGGACGGCGCGATGGTCGAGCGCGGCGACCCGCTCTTCACCATCGACCCGCGCCCCTACCAGGCGGCGGTGGACGAGGCGCAGGCGCGGCTGGCCGCCGCGACGGCCAAGGCGGCCTACACCAGCGCCGACCTCGCCCGGGGCCAGCGGCTGCTGGCGGGCAACGCCATCGCCCGGCGCGATTTCGAGGAAAAACGCAATGCCTCGCGCGAGGCCGCCGCCCATGTGGAGGCGGCCCGCGCGGCGCTGCAGACCGCCCGGCTGGACCTGGAGCACACGCGCATCGTCGCGCCGATCGCGGGGCGCGTCTCCCGCGCCGAAGTGACCGAAGGCAACATCGTGAGCGCCGGCGGCGCGCAGCCGCTCACCACCGTGGTGTCGGTGGCGCGGATCTATGCGTCCTTCGAGATGGACGAGCCCACCTTCCTGCAGACCGCGCGCGGGACCGCCGGCGGAGTCCCGTCCGAGGTGCCCGTCGCCATGGGCCTGAGCAATGAGCCCGGCTACCCCCGCACAGGGCGGCTCGCGTCCCTGGACAACCGGCTCGATCCCCGCAGCGGGACCATGCGGGTTCGGGCCCTGTTCGACAACCCCGACGGACTGCTGCGGCCGGGACTCTACGCCCGCATCCGCGTGGGCGCGGGTCCGGCGCACGATGCCATCCTGCTGGCGGAAAAGGCCATCGGCACCGACCAGGCCAAACGCTACGTCCTGCTCGTGGACAAGACCAACAAGGTGGTCTATCGCGAGGTGACCCTGGGCGCCGGCCGCAACGGGCAGCGCATCATCGAAAGCGGACTGAGCGCGGGCGACCGCGTCGTGGTCGGCGGTCTGCAGCGCGTGCGCCCGGGCGACCTCGTGGCGCCCGAGGGCGACACCGGCAAGCTCGCGTCCGGCGACGCCGGCGCGCCGGACGGTTCCGCGTCCCCGGCGCCCCATCAATCCTGAGCACACCGATGAACGTTTCCAAATTCTTCGTCGATCGACCGATCTTCGCGGCCGTGCTGTCGGTGCTGATCCTGCTGGCCGGCATACTCGCGGTCTTCCGGCTGCCCATCTCCGAATATCCGGAGGTCGTCCCGCCCTCCGTGGTCGTGCGGGCGCAATTCCCCGGCGCCAATCCCAAAGTGATCGCCGAGACCGTCGCCGCCCCGCTGGAGGAGGCGATCAACGGGGTCGAGAACATGCTGTACATGCAGTCGCAGGCCAACAGCGACGGCAACCTGGCGGTGACGATCAATTTCCGCCTCGGCACCGATCCCGACAAGGCGCAGCAACTGGTCCAGAACCGCGTCGCGCAGGCCTTGCCTCGCCTGCCGGAAGACGTCCAGCGTCTGGGCGTCACCACGGTCAAGGCCACCCCCAACGTGACGATGGTCGTGCACCTGGTGTCCCCGGACGACCGCTACGACCTCACCTATCTGCGCAACTACGCCGTGCTCAACGTCAAGGACCGGCTGAGCCGCATCCCCGGCGTGGGCGAGGTGCAGTTGTGGGGGTCGGGCAACTACGCCATGCGCGTCTGGCTGAACCCGCAGCGCGTGGCCGAACGCGGCCTGACCGCCAGCGACGTCGTCGCCGCCATCCGCGAGCAGAACGTCCAGGTGGCCGCCGGCGTGATCGGGGCCGCGCCCAGCAGCCCGGGCGTGGCGATGCAGTTCTCCGTCAATGCCCGCGGCCGCCTGCAGACCGCGGAGGAATTCGGCGACATCGTCCTGAAGACCTCGGCCGACGGCGGCGTCACGCGGCTGCGCGACGTGGCCCGCATCGAGCTGGGCGCCTCCGAATACGCGCTGCGCTCGCTGCTGAACAACAAACCGGCCGTGGCCATGGCCATCATGGAGGCGCCCGGCGCCAACGCCCTGGAGATCTCCACGGCCGTGCGCCAGACCATGCAGGCGCTGTCCGCCGATTTCCCGCCCTCGCTGGAAAGCCGCATCGTATACGACCCCACCCAGTTCGTGCGCTCCAGCATCCGCGCGGTCATCATGACGCTGCTCGAAGCCATCGCCCTGGTGGTGATCGTGGTCATCGCCTTCCTGCAGACCTGGCGCGCGTCCATCATTCCCCTGCTGGCCGTGCCCGTGTCCATCATCGGCACGTTCTCGCTGATGCTGGCCTTCGGCTACTCCATCAACGCCCTGTCGCTGTTCGGCCTGGTGCTGGCGATCGGCATCGTCGTGGACGACGCGATCGTCGTGGTCGAGAACGTCGAGCGCGGCATCGAGGACGGCCTGAGCCCGCGCGAGGCCACCTACCGCGCCATGCGCGAGGTCAGCGGCCCGATCATCGCGATCGCGCTGACGCTGGTGGCGGTCTTCGTGCCCCTGGCGTTCATGACGGGGCTGAGCGGCCAGTTCTTCAAGCAGTTCGCCATGACGATCGCGATCTCCACCGTGATCTCCGCCTTCAATTCGCTGACGCTGTCGCCGGCGCTGGCCTCGCTGCTGCTGAAACCCCACGACGCGAAGCCCGATGCGCTCACGCGCGGCATGGAGCGGTTCCTGGGCGGCTTCTTCCGGGTGTTCAACCGCGCCTTCGGCCGCGCGGGCGACGGCTATGCCAGGGGCGTGGGCGGCGTGCTGCGGCGCAAGGGCGCCACCCTGGGCGTCTACCTGGTGCTGCTGGCGCTCACGGCGGGCGTCGCCTACGTCGTCCCCGGCGGCTTCGTACCCAGCCAGGACAAGCAGTACCTCGTGAGCTTCGCGCAGCTGCCCAGCGGCGCCTCGCTGGAGCGCACGGAGGCGGTGGTGCGCCGCATGACGGACCTGGCGCTGTCCCAACCCGGCGTCAAGGACGCCGTGGCCTTTCCCGGCCTGTCGATCAACGGCTTCACCAACAGTTCCAGCGCCGCCGTGGTGTTCCTCGCCCTGGACGATTTCGACAAGCGCCGGGACGAGGCGACCTCCGCCCAGGCCATCACGGCGGCCCTGAGCCGCAAGTACGCCGGCATCCGGGACGCCTTCGTGGCCGTGTTCCCGCCGCCGCCCGTGATGGGCCTGGGGACGGTCGGCGGCTTCAAGCTGCAGATCGAGGACACGGCCGGACTGGGCTACGACCGGCTTAACGACGCGGCCCGGGATTTCCTGGCGCAGGCGGCGAAGGCGCCCGAACTGGGGCCGGCATTTTCCAGCTACCAGATCAACGTGCCGCAGCTGGACGTCGACCTGGACCGGGTCAAGGCCAAGCAGCTGGGCGTGCCCGTGACGGACGTGTTCGACACCATGCAGATCTACCTGGGCTCGCTCTACGTCAACGACTTCAACCGCTTCGGCCGGGTCTACCAGGTCAAGGCGCAGGCCGACGCGTCGTTCCGGGCCAGCCCCGACGACATCCTGCGGCTGAAGACGCGCAGCGCCTCGGGCGCCATGGTGCCGCTGGGATCCCTGGTGTCGCTGACGCCGACCTACGGGCCGGAGATGGTCGTGCGCTACAACGGCCACACGGCCGCCGACATCAACAGCGGGCCGGCTCCGGGCTATTCCTCGGACCAGGCACAGGCGGCCGCCGAGCGCATCGCCGCGGCGACGCTGCCCCGGGGGATCCACTTCGAATGGACGGACCTGACCTACCAGCAGATCCTGGCGGGCAACGCGGGCATCTGGGTATTTCCCATCAGCGTCCTGCTGGTGTTCCTGGTGCTGGCCGCGCTCTATGAGAGCCTGACCCTGCCCCTGGCGGTGATCCTGATCGTGCCCATGAGCGTGCTGGCGGCGCTGGCTGGCGTCTGGCTGACGGGCGGCGACAACAATCTGTTCACCCAGATCGGCCTCATGGTGCTGGTGGGCCTGGCCTGCAAGAACGCGATCCTGATCGTCGAATTCGCCCGCGACCTGGAAAAGGAAGGCCTGTCGCCCGCCGAGGCCGCGCGGGAAGCCAGCCGCCTGCGGCTGCGTCCCATCCTGATGACCTCGATCGCCTTCATCATGGGGATCGTGCCCCTGGTCCTGTCCACCGGGGCGGGCGCGGAAATGCGCCACGCCATGGGCATCGCGGTCTTCTTCGGCATGCTCGGTGTCACCCTGTTCGGGCTGTACCTGACCCCGGTCTTCTACGTGCTGCTGCGCGGCCTGGACCGGCGCCACGCCCGGGCGGCCGGCGAACCGGCGCGCCCGCCGGCCGGCCATCCCCTCGAGAACCCCTCTCTGGAATCCCTGAAATGAGCCTGACCATCCGCCGCACCGGCACCGCCGGCCTGCTGGCCCTCCTGCTGAGCGCCTGCGCGGTGGGCCCCGACTATCATCGGCCCGCCGTCGAGGTCCCCGCGGCCTTCAAGGAGGCCCGCCTGTCCCCCGACGAAACGCTGCGCTGGAAGGAGGCCCAGCCCGCCGACGCGCTCGCGCGGGGGCGCTGGTGGTCCGTCTTCCAGGACGCGACGCTGGATTCCCTGGAAACGCGCGCCATGCAGGCCAACCAGGACCTGCAGGCCGCGGCGGCCCGGGTCCGCCAGGCGCGCGCGCTGCGCGAAGGCGCCCGCGCGGAGCGCTATCCCGAGCTGACGGCCGGCACGGGTCCGACCCGCCAGCGCACCTCCGGAGCGACCCCCGACGGCGGCGCCGCCAGCACGATCTGGCGCGCGCAGACCGGCATCTCCTACGAGGCGGACCTGTTCGGGCGCGTGGCCTCGCACGTGGATGCGGCCAGCGCCGGCGCCCAGCGCGCCCAGGCCCTCTACCGTTCGGTGATGCTGGCCCTGCAGGCCGACGTCGCCCAGGCCTATTTCACGATCCGCCAGCTCGACGCCGAGTCGCTGCTGTACGGCCACACGGTGTCCCTGCGCCGCATGAGCCTGGACCTGCTTGAAACCCGTTTCCACGAAGGCGACATCACCGAGCTGGACGTGGCGCGTGCCCGGTCCGAACTCGCGGCGGCCCGCGCCCAGACGCTGGACATCGCGCGGCAGCGGGCGGTCGCCGAACATGGCTTGGCGCTGCTGCTGGGGCAGCCGCCCTCGGACTTCGCCCTGCCCGTCCAGGCGCTGGCCCCGATCTCGGTCACCATCCCGGCCGGCCTGCCGTCCTCGCTGCTGGAGCGCCGGCCCGACATCGCCGCCGCCGAAAGGGCCGTGGCCGCGGCCAATGCCCGCATCGGCGCGGCGCGGGCGGCGTTCTTTCCGCGGCTCGCCCTGACCGGCGCGGCCGGCTTCGAATCGAGCGACCTGGGCGAGCTGCTGCACTGGTCCAGCCGCAGCTTCCTCCTGGGACCGCTGGCGGGCACGGTGCTGAGCCTGCCGCTGTTTGACGGCGGGCGGCGCCAGGCCGGAGTGGACCAGGCGCGGGCGCGCTACGAGGAGGACGTGGCGCTGTACCGGCAAAGCGTCCTGCAGGCCTTCCGGGAAGTCGAGGACGGCCTGTCGACCCTGCGCCTGCTGGGCGAGCAGACCCGGATCCAGGACGTCGCCATCGCCGCGGCGACCCGCGCCGCCGCGCTCTCGAAGGTCCAGTACGACGCCGGCTCCGTCAGCTACCTGGAAGTCATCGACGCGGACCGCGAGGTGCTGCGCCACCAGCGCGCGGGCGTCCAGCTCAACGGCCTGCGCGCCCATGCGGCGGTCCAGCTCATCCGGGCGATCGGAGGTGGCTGGGACCAGTCCTGAGGAGATCTCCTCGACAGCCGTGCAGGCGCTTGGTATTGTGATTGGCACCGCACACGCGGATAACAACAGCAATTCCAGGAGACAAACCTATGAAAAAGACCGCACTGGCGGCCGCAGTGGCCACTCTCGGCCTGAGTTTCGGACTGCCCGCCCAGGCCGAGGGCATCTCGGATGACGTCATCCGCATCGGCTTCATCGCCGACATGTCGGGGGTGTACGCCGACATCGATGGCCAGGCGGGGGCCGACGCCATCCGCATGGCCATCGCCGACATGGGCGGCGAGATCAACGGCAAGAAGATCGAACTCCTGACGGCCGACCACCAGAACAAGGCCGACATCGCCTCGGCCCGCGCCCGCGAATGGTTCGACCAGAACAAGCTCGACATGCTGGTGGGCGGCACCAATTCGGCCACCGCCCTGTCCATGGCCGCCGTCGCGGCGGAAAAGAAAAAACCCTTCCTCGCGGTGGGCCCCGGCTCCTCCGCCCTGACCAACGCCCAGTGCACGCCCTACACCGTGCACTACGCCTACAACACCGTGGCGCTGGCCAACGGCACGGGCTCGGCAGTGATCCGCGAGGGCGGCAAATCGTGGTTCTTCCTGACCGCCGACTACGCCTTCGGCCATTCGCTGGAACAGGACACCGCCAACGTCGTCAAGAAAGACGGCGGCAAGGTCCTGGGCGCCGTCCGCGCGCCGATCGCCACGTCGGACTTCTCGTCCTTCCTGCTGCAGGCGCAAAGCTCGGGCGCGCAGGTGCTGGGCCTGGCCAACGCCGGGGGCGACTTCATCAACTCGGTCAAGGCCGCCAAGGAATTCGGCATCACCAAGACCATGAAGCTCGCCGGCCTGCTGGTGTTCATCAACGACATCCACGCCCTGGGCCTGGACAACACCGCCGGCCTGTACCTGACCACGCCCTGGTACTGGAACCAATCCGACGAATCCCGCGCCTGGTCCAAGCGTTTCTTCGACCAGCACAAGCGCGCGCCGTCCTTCCTGCAGGCGGGCGACTATTCGGTCGCCAAGAACTACCTCGAGGCGGTCAAGGCCACCGGCACCGACGACGGCGACACGATCATGCAATATTTCAAGTCGCACAAGATCAACGACATGTTCGTCAAGAACGGCTACGTGCGCAAGGACGGCCTGATGATGCACGACATGTACCTGGCCCAGGTCAAGAAACCCGACCAGTCCAAGGCGCCGTGGGACTACTACAACATCGTGCGCAAACTGCCGGCGGAGTCGGTCTACGGTCCCGAATCGACCTCGACCTGCCCCCTCGCCAAAGGCTGAACGGAGACCCACCATGCTGCAGGCGCGAGACGACTACCCCCGGACCTGCCAGGACTTCTCCTGGCGGATTCCGGAACGCTACAACATCGGCGTCGATGTGTGCGACCGCTGGGCTGATGGCAGCGATCGTCCCGCCCTGCTGGTGGACCGCGGCGAAGCGCCGCCCGAGCGGTACTCCTTCGACCAGCTGAAACGCTGGTCCGACCAGCTGGCCCTGGCCCTGCGGGCCCGGGGGGTCGGCCCGGGCGACCGGGTCGGCATCCTGCTGCCCCAGGCGCTGGAGACCGCGCTGTCCCACCTGGCGGTCTACAAACTGGGCGCCATCGCGGTGCCGCTGTTCACGCTGTTCGGCACCGACGCCCTGCAATACCGCCTGGGCAATTCCGGCGCGCGCGCCCTGATCACGCATGCCGAAGGCATGGCCAAGGTCTCGTCCATCCGCGAGGCGCTGCCGCAGCTGGGCTGCGTCCTGGACATCGACGGCGGCCCGCAGGGCGGGGATCCGTTCTGGCAGGCCGTCGAGGCCCAGCAGGGCGTGCCCTTCACGCCGCGGGACACCGCGGCCGACGATCCCGCGGTGATCATCTACACCTCCGGCACCACCGGCAAGCCCAAAGGCGCGCTGCACGCCCATCGCGTGCTGCTGGGCCACCTGCCGGGGGTCGAGATCTCCCATAATTTCTTTCCCGACCGCGCCAGCCTCATGTGGACGCCTGCCGACTGGGCCTGGATCGGCGGCCTCATGGACGTGCTGATGCCGACCTGGCACCACGGCGTGCCCGTGCTGGCGCACCGGTTCGGCAAATTCGACGCGCGCCAGGCCTGGCAGCTGATGGCCCGGCACCAGGTCAGCCATACCTTCCTGCCGCCCACCGCCCTCAAGATGCTGCGCACACTGGATTCGCCGCAGCAATACGGCACGCTGCGGCTGGCCTCGGTGGCCAGCGGCGGCGAGACCCTGGGCGCCGAGCTGATCGAATGGGGCCGCCGCACGCTGGGGGTCACCATCAACGAGTTCTACGGCCAGACGGAATGCAACATGATCGTGTCGTCCTGCGCGGCGCTGTTCGAGCCGCGCGCGGGCGCCATGGGCCGCCCGGTGCCCGGCCATGACGTACAGGTCATCGACGACGCCGGCCGGGTCCTGCCCGACGGCGCCGAAGGCCACATCGCCGTGCGCCGCCCGGACCCGGTGATGTTCCTGGAATATTGGGACAATCCGCGCGCCACCGCCGACGCCTTCATCGGCGATTTCCTGGTCACGGGCGACCGCGGCATGCGCGACGCCGACGACTATCTCTGGTTCAAGGGGCGCGGCGACGACGTCATCACCAGCGCGGGCTACCGGATCGGCCCGGGTCCCATCGAGGACTGCCTGCTCGGCCACCCGGCCGTGCGCCTGGCCGCCGTCATCGGGGTCCCCGACCCCGAGCGCACCGAGATCGTCAAGGCCTGCATCGTGCTCAAGGACGGCTACCAGCCCAGTGCGGCCCTGATCGCCGAGATCCAGGACCACGTCCGGCGGCGCGCCGCCGCCCACGAATACCCCCGGCTGATCGAATTCATGGACGCGCTGCCCATGACCACCACCGGCAAGGTCATCCGCAAGGCCCTGCGCGACATGCACCGCCCGCCCGCGCCGTAAGGCCGCGGGCCGCGCGGCCCGTCAGTCCAGCATCAGCCAGAGACCGATGCCGATGATCAGCGTGCCGGCGATCCGGTTCAGCAGCCGCACGTTCGAGCGGCTGGCCAGCAGGGCGCGGGCGACCGAGCCGCCCAGGGCATAGAGCACCAGGCAGCACAGTTCCATGCTGAGGATGATGGACAGGAGCAGGCTCAGCTGCGGCGCCACCGGCTGGCCGAAATCAAGGAAAGGCGGCAGCAGCGCGATGAAGAACGCCCAACCCTTGGGATTGGCCACCGCGGTCACGAAGCCCTGCGTGACCAGCTGCGCGCGCTGCGGCGCCGGCGCGCCCTCGGCCACCTCCGGGATGGCCAGCGAGCCCTTGGAGCGCCACATCTCGATCCCCAGCCAGACCAGATAGGCCCCGCCGCCCCACTTGAATGCCGTGAACAGCGGCGGATAACGCAGCAGCACGGTGGCCGCCCCCAGCACCGACGCGACCGCGACGAGCCCCACGCCCGCCAGCTCGCCCAGCCACATCCAGGCGGCGCGCCGCACGCCCACGGTCATGCCCAGGCTGAGGGACAGGACCATGCACATGCCCGGCGTCAGCGACACCAGGAAGAAAGTGAGCAGGAACAGCGGAAGCGTGGCCGACGTCATAATGCGGTTGCGGCTGGGTCCGGAATCCGCGCGGGACCGGATGCGAGTGGGAAAGCGTGCTAGTGTACAGCGCCGCGCGGACGCCGCCTGACAGGCAATTGAACGCGCCTTGCATCGCCTGGCCGGCGCGCTGGTAAAATTTCCGGTTCGTTTTTTTCAGAGCCCTTTGTTTTTTCAGAGCCCTTTGTCATGCAGACCGCCATCCAGACCCTGATCGAATCCGCCTGGGAAGACCGGGCTTCGCTGCGCCCCGGCCAGTTTCCCTCCGACCTGGCCGATGCGGTCGAACAGGCGATCCGCGGCCTGGACGACGGGTCGCTGCGGGTCGCCGAGAAGATCGACGGCCAGTGGCAGGTGCGCCAATGGCTCAAAAAGGCGGTGCTGCTGTCCTTTCGCCTGGCCGACAACCGCGTCATGGGCCAGTCGCCCCAGCAGTACTACGACAAGGTCCCGCTGAAATTCCAGGACTATTCCCCGGCGGACTTCCAGCAGGGCGGCTTTCGCGTGGTCCCCACGGCCACAGTGCGGCGCGGCGCCTACATCGCGCCCGACGTCGTGCTGATGCCGTCCTACGTGAACATCGGCGCCCGCGTGGGCGCCGGCACGATGGTGGACACCTGGGCGACGGTCGGATCCTGCGCGCAGATCGGCAGCCACGTGCACCTGTCGGGCGGCGTGGGCATCGGCGGGGTGCTCGAGCCGCTGCAGGCCGGCCCCACCATCATCGAGGACAACTGCTTCATCGGCGCGCGCTCGGAGATCGTCGAGGGCGTGGTGATCGAGGAGAACTCGGTCCTGGCCATGGGCGTGTTCATCTCGCAAAGCACGAAGATCTACGACCGCGCCACCGGCGAGATCCACTACGGCCGCGTCCCGGCCGGCTCCGTCGTGGTGCCGGGCTCGCTGCCCGCTCCGGACGGCAGCCACAGCCTCGCCTGCGCCGTGATCGTCAAGCGCGTGGACGCGCGCACACGCGCCAAGACCAGCATCAACGACCTGCTCAGGGCCTGACCATGGCCGACGCCGACGTTCTCGCCCTGACCCGCGCCCTGGTGGCCCGGCCCTCCGTCACGCCCGACGACGCCGGCTGCCAGGAACTCATCGCCGCACGCCTGCGACCGCTCGGCTTCGACTGCGAGCCGCTGCCCAGCGGCGCGGTCAGCAACCTGTGGGCGCGGCGCGGCCGGGCGGCCCCGCTGCTGGTCTTCGCGGGCCATACCGACGTCGTTCCCACCGGCCCGCACACCGCCTGGCCCAGCCCGCCCTTCGAGCCCGTCGAACGCGACGGCCTGCTGGTCGGGCGCGGGGTGTCGGACATGAAGACCTCGCTGGCGGCCTTCGTGGTGGCCGCCGAGGAATTCGTCGCCCGCCATCCGGACCATCGCGGCTCCATCGCCCTGCTGCTGACCTCCGACGAGGAAGGCCCCGCCACCGACGGCACCGTGCACGTCTGCCGCGTGCTGGAAGCCCGGGGCGAGACCCCCGACTACTGCGTCGTCGGCGAGCCGACCTCGGCCGAGGCGCTGGGGGACACCATCAAGAACGGCCGGCGCGGATCCCTTTCGGCCCGCATCACGGTCCGCGGCGTCCAGGGGCACGTGGCCTATCCGCACCTCGCCCGCAACCCCGTCCACGAACTGGCCCCCGCGCTGGCGACCCTGACCGCGACGCGCTGGGACGAAGGCAACGAGTACTTCCCGCCCACCACCTTCCAGGTCTCCAACCTGCACGCCGGCACCGGCGCGGGCAACGTGATCCCCGGCGAAGCCGTCATCGACTGCAATTTCCGCTTTTCCACCGCCAGCACGCCCGAGCAACTGCAGGCCCGCGTGCGGGGCATCCTGGACGAGCACCGGCTGGAATACGACATCGACTGGACCCTGAGCGGCCTGCCGTTTCTCACCCCCCAGGGCCCCCTGTGCGCTGCGCTACAATCGGCCATCGCCGAAGAGACCGGCATCCGGGCGGAACTGTCCACCACGGGGGGCACGTCCGACGGACGCTTCATCGCCCGCCTCTGCCCCCAGGTCGTCGAATTCGGCCCGCTGAACCGGACCATCCACCAGGTCGGCGAAAGCCTGCCGCTGGACCAACTGGTTCCCTTGAAGAACATTTACCGCAGGGTTCTCGAAACGCTGCTGCTCTGATGGCCTCTCCCCATACCGAACTCCTGACGCTGCGCGACCTGCTGCGCTGGGCCGTCACCCGCTTTCGCGGCGCCAACCTGGTCTTCGGCCATGGCAGCGACAACGCCTGGGACGAGGCGGCCTACCTGCTGCTGCACGCCCTGCACCTGCCCCTGGACACCCTGGAACCTTTCCTCGACGCCCGGCTGCTGGAGCGCGAGCGCCTGCGCTGCGTCGACCTGATCCACGAACGCGTGGCCAGCCGCAAGCCCGCCGCCTACCTGACCGGCGAGGCCTGGCTGCAGGGCGAGCGGTTCCTGGTCGACGAGCGCGTGATCGTGCCGCGCTCGCCCATCGCCGAGCTGCTGGCCGAACAGCTCTCGCCCTGGATCGAGGATCCCGACGCCGTCGGCCGCGTCCTGGACCTGTGCACAGGGTCGGGCTGTCTGGCCATCCTGGCGGCGCTGGCCTTCGAAAACGCGCAGGTGGACGCCGCGGACCTGTCCGCCGACGCCCTGGCCGTCGCTCACTCGAACATCGCCCTGCACGAGATGCAGGACCGGGTCCACGCGCTGCGCAGCGACCTGTACGCCCAGATCCCGGCGGACCGCCGCTACGACCTGATCGTGTGCAACCCGCCGTACGTCAACAGCCAGGCCATGAACGCCCTGCCGCCCGAATACCGGCACGAGCCGCGCCTGGCGCTGGCCGGCGGCGCCGACGGCATGGACCTGGTGCGCCGCATCCTGGCCGGCGCGCCGGAGCGCCTGACCGAAGACGGCCTGCTGGTGCTGGAAATCGGCCACGAACAGGCCCACTTCCAGGCTGCATTCCCGGACCTGGATCCCGTCTGGCTCAGCACCGAAACCGCCAGCGACCAGATCCTGCTGCTGCGCCGGTCGCAGCTCGCCTCGTGATCCGGGCCAGCGGCCTGACCCTGCGGCGCGGCGTCAAGGTCCTGCTCGAAGACGCCGACTTCGTCGTCCACCCCGGCGAGCGCGTCGGATTCGTCGGCAAGAACGGCGCCGGCAAATCCTCCCTGTTCGCCCTGCTGCAGGGACACATCGACCCCGATGCCGGCTTCGTCGACATCCCCGAATCCTGGCGGCGGGCAAGCGTCGAGCAGATCCTGCACGACACCGACCGCGCCGCCCGGGAATTCGTCATCGACGGCGACCGCCACCTGCGCGACATCCAGGCCCGCCGGGCGGCGGTGGACCCCGACCAGGGCCAGGCCATCGCCGAACTCGAAGCCGCACTGGTGGAGGCCGAAGCCTGGAGCGCCCCTTCGCGCGCCGAACAGCTGCTGGCCGGCCTGGGCTTCGCCCCCGACGAATGGACGCGGCCGGTCGCCAGCTTCTCCGGCGGCTGGCAGATGCGCATCGCCCTGGCCCGCGCCCTGATGGCGCCCTCGGACCTGCTGCTGCTCGACGAGCCCACCAACCACCTCGACCTGGACGCCATGCTGTGGCTGGAACGCTGGCTGGCCAGCTACCCCGGCACCGTCCTGCTGATCTCGCACGACACCGAATTCCTCGACGCCGTGGCCCGCTCCATCCTGCACTTCGAGCACGGCAAACTGGTCCGCTACAAAGGCGGCTACGAAGACTTCGTCGAACAGCGCGCCGAGCGCCTGCGCCAGAACCAGCTGGCACGCCAGCGCCAGGCCCGCGAGGCCGCGCACCTGCAATCCTTCATCGACCGGTTCAAGGCCAAGGCCACCAAGGCCAAACAGGCGCAAAGCCGCGTCAAGGCCCTGGCCCGCATGCAGACCCTGGCACCGCTGGCCATCGAATCCGGCATCGACATCCGCCTGCCCGACCCCGTGCAGACGCCCGACGTCCTGCTGCGCCTGGAAGACGCCACCCTGGGCTACCCCGCCTCCGGCGAAGCCGCCCCCCGCCCCATCCTGCAGGACGTCAGCCTCATGGTGCGCGGCGGCAGCCGCATCGGCATCCTGGGCGTCAACGGCGCCGGCAAGAGCACCCTGGTCAAGACCCTGGCCCGCGAACTCTCGCCCCTGGCGGGCAGCTACCAGCCCGCCAAAGGACTGGAGATCGGCTACTTCGCCCAGCAGCAGCTCGACGTCCTGGACCCCGGATCCAGCCCGCTGCAGCATTTCGCGCGCATCGCCCCCGACACCCGCGAACAGGAACTGCGCAACATGCTGGGCGGCTTCGGCTTTGGCGGCGACATGGTGAACCAGCCCGTCGCCCCCTTCTCCGGCGGCGAAAAGGCGCGCCTGGCCCTCGCCCTCATCGTCTGGCGCAAACCCAACCTGCTGCTGCTCGACGAACCCAGCAACCACCTGGACGTCGACACCCGCGAGGCACTCGCCCGGGCGCTGGCCGAATTCCCCGGCAGCGTCCTGCTGGTCTCGCACGACCGCCACCTGCTGCGCACCACGGTCGACACCTTCTGGATCGTCGCCGACGGCCGCATCCAGCCCTTCGACGGCGACCTCGAAGACTACCGCGACTGGCTGCAGCAGCGCCAGACCCAGCAGAACCAGGCCAGCCGCACCGCCGCGCCCCCCGAAAAAGACCGCAAGGCCCAGCGGCGCGAAGACGCCCAGGCCCGCCAGCAACTCGCCGCCCGCCGCAAACCCCTGGAAGCCCGCCTGAAAAAGGTCGAGGCCACCATGGCCCAGGCCCAGACCCGCCTGGCCGAACTGGACGCCCTGATCGCGGACCCCGCCTTCTACACCGACGCGCACAAGGACACCCGCCCCGCCCTGCTGGCCGAACACGGCGAACTCAGCAAGACCCTGCAAGCCGCCGAGGAAGCCTGGCTGGACATCCAGACCGAGATCGAAGCCCTTTGACAGGCACGGCGCCCGTCGCCATGCCCCCGGCGCAGCCGCCACTCCACGACCTGCGCCCCAACCCGCGGCGCCACCCCAATCGTCAATCGCCGTGGCCGGGGGCGGCGGGGCGTTGTTGGAGCCCACTTCCCCCCTCCGGCGCAGCCGCCAATCCGCGACCTGCGCCCCGCCGCCCCCGGCCACGGCGATGAGCTCTCCCACCAGCACCCCCCCTCAAAAACCCCCATATTCCAAATCTGAATAATTTAATTCTCTTATAGTCGTTCGCTATGAGACCCCGGCTCCTTAGAATGAACCCGTCTAAACCCTCGTTCATCCCACCCGCCATGAGCCGCCTTCCCATCCAGTCCGTCGAAACCGCCCCCGCCGAAGCCCAGGAACGCCTGCGCACCGCCGCCAAAGCCAGCGGCTTCCTGCCCAACCTCCTCGGCGTCCTGGCCAACTCCCCGACCGCACTGGAAACCTACCAAGTCGTCGGCGCCATCAACGGCCGCAACAGCCTCACCCCCACCGAACGCGAAATCGTCCAGATCACCGCCGCCACCTACAACGGCTGCGGCTTCTGCGTCGCCGGCCACACCAAGATCGCCACCCAGAAACTGCAACTGCCCCAGGAATTCGTCGACGCCCTGCGCGGCACCCGCGCCCTGTCCGACCCCAAACTCAACGCCCTGGCCCGGTTCACCCTGCAAGTCCTCGAACACAAAGCCCAGGTCGACGACCAGGCCCTCGCCGACCTGCGCGCCGCCGGCTACACCGACGCCCAGGCCCTGGACGTCGTACTGGGCGTCAGCCTCGCCACCCTCTGCAACTACGCCAACAACCTGGCCCGCACCCCCATCAACCCGGAGCTCCAGGCCTACGCCTGATCGGGGATCCACATGACCAGCGCTTCCCTGCCCGCCGCCCTGGGCGACGGAATCGACCAACTGATACGCGACACCCTCGCACCCCAGGTCCAGGCCATCGACCAGGGCCGCTTCCCGGCGGACTTCATGCACGCCCTGGGCGGCCTGGGCGGATTCGCCGCCGCGCTGCCGGAATCATCCGGCGGCCTCGGCCTGGACCTGCCCGCGCAGATCGACATCATCGCCCAGGTGGCCCGCACCTGCGGATCCACCGCCTTCCTCAGCTGGTGCCAAGCCACCTGCGCCTGGTACCTGCAGCACAGCGAGAACGCCGCCGCCAAGGCGCGCTACCTCGAACCCGTCGCGCGCGGCACCCTGCTGTCGGGCACCGGCATGTCCAACGCCGTCAAGCACCTCGCCGGGATCGAACGCATCAACTTGCGCGGCCGGCGCGACGGCACGGGCTATCTCGTCAACGGCGCGCTGCCCTGGGTCTCGAACCTGGGCCCGGATCACCTCGTCATCGTGGCCGCGGCCCTGGATGAAGGCGGCTACGTCATGTTCGCCGTCCCGCCGGGCGCCCAGGGCCTGACCCTGCGGCCCTGCCCGACGTTCTCCGGCCTGGAGGGCAGCGGCACCTACGGCGTGCGCCTGAAGGACCTGCACGTGCCGGCCGAAGACGTCCTCGCCCACCCCGATCAATTCGAGCATTACGTCAGCCAGTTCAAGCCCGGCTTCCTGCTGATGCAGATCGGCATGGGCGCCGGCCTCGTCCAGGCCAGCCTGGACACCATCCGCGCCGCCAACCAGCGGCTGCAGCACGTTAACTGCTACCTGGACGACCAGGAAGACGAGCTGGCCGGGGACCTGCAATCCCTGCTGGAGGACACCTACGCCCTGGCCCGCCAGGGACGCTCGGCGCCGCTGCTGGGCGTGCTGCGCGCCCGGGCGCGGGGCTCGGAACTGAGCCTGCGGGCCACCCAGTCGGCCGCCCTGCACGCGGGCGCCGCCGGCTACCTGATGAGCAGCCCCGCCCAGCGGCGGCTGCGCGAGGCGCTGTTCGTGGCCATCGTCACCCCGGCCCTCAAACACCTGCGCAAGGAAATCCATGCGCTGGAACAGCGCCAGGCCGCCTGAGATGGAGGCCACCACAACCTCCGTCGCCGCGCGCGCGGGCCAGCCGCCCGCCGGCGTACTGAGCGCGCACGACATCACCCTGGGCTACGCGGGCGCCACCGGCCGGGCGACGACCACCGTGCTGGCGGACTTCTCCCTCGAACTACGGGCCGGCGAGATCGTCGCCCTGCTGGGGCCCAGCGGGGTCGGCAAATCGTCCCTGCTGCGCGTCCTGGCCGGTTTGCAGCAGGCCCAGGGCGGCGAGATCCGCCTCAAGGACCGCCGCCTGACCGGCCCGTCGCCCGCGCTGGGCCTGGTGTTCCAGGACCCCAGCCTGCTGCCCTGGCTGACGCTGGAAGAGAACGTCGCCTTCGGCCTGGACTTCCGCCACCAGCCGCATCTGGACCCCGGCACGCGCCAGCAGCGCGTCCACCAGGCGATCGCCGAGGTGGGGCTGCAGTCGGCCCGCGGCCGGTACCCCGACGAACTGTCCGGCGGCATGGCGCAGCGGACCTCGCTCGCCCGCACCCTGGCCCGCGCCCCCGAGATCCTGCTGCTGGACGAACCCTTCAGCGCGCTGGACGAAGTGACCCGCGGGGAAATGCAATCCCTGCTGCTGCAGGTCGCCGCGCGGCACCAGGCCGCCGCGATCCTCGTGACCCACGACATCGACGAGGCGTTGCTGCTGGCCGACCGCATCCTGCTGATCGGCGGCCAGCCCGGACGCCTGATCCACGAGTGGACGGTGGCGCAGCCCCATCCCCGGGACGAAACCAGCCCGGCCCTGACCGCCCTGCGGGTCGAAATCCTCCAATCCCTGCGCACCGCCCGTTTACCGAGACCTCAATGAACCGTTTCAAACCGCTTGACCTCTGCTGCGGCGTCGCCGACAGCACCTTTGCCCGCCGCCGCCAGTTCCTGAAGCTCTCGGCGCTGTTCACCGCCGCCGGCGCGCTGCCGCTGATGCAGGCGGGCCGCGTGGCGCGCGCCGCCGAGCCCGAGGCGCCGGTGCGCATCGGCTACCTGCCGATCACGGACGCCACGCCGCTGCTGGTCGCCCATCACAACGGCCTGTTCGAGCAACAGGGACTGCAGGTCGAGAAACCGCGTCGCTTTCGCAGCTGGTCGCAGATCGTCGAGGCCTTCCTCAGCGGCCAGGTCAACGTCGTGCACCTGCTCATGCCCATGACCCTGTGGTCGCGCTACGGCAGCCAGTCGCCCGCCAAGGTCGTGGCCTGGAACCACACCGAAGGCTCCTGCCTGACCGTGCTGCCCAGCGTGAATTCGCTGCAGGACCTGGGCGGCACCACCGTCGCCATCCCGTTCTGGTATTCGGTGCACAACATCGTGCTGCAGGCCATCCTGCGCCAGGCCGGCCTGGAATTCATCAGCGACGGCGAGCCCACGAAGAATCAGGTGAAGCTGGTCGTGATGTCGCCCGGCGACATGCTGCCCGCCCTGGGCAGCAAGCGGATCTCGGGCTACATCGTGGCCGAGCCGTTCAACGCCAAGGCGGAAGAACTGGGCGTGGGCAAGGTCTGGCGCTTCACCGGCGACGTCTGGCGCAATCACGCCTGCTGCGTGGTCACCATGCACGAGCGCGACCTGCAGGAACGGCCTGAATGGTCGCAGAAGGTCGTCAACGCCATCGTCCAGGCCCAGGCCTGGGTGCGCGGCCACCGCGAGGACACCGTCAAGATCCTCGCTCGCGACAATCCCGCCGCCTATACCCCGCACGAGCCCTCCACGCTGGCCCGGGTCCTGCTGCCCTCGGCCGAGCGCGACGCCGCCTACGCCAAGAGCGGCGCCATCCGCCACACCGACTGGGGCGAACTGCGCATCGATTTCCGCCCCTATCCCTACCCCAGCTACACCGAGAAGCTGGTCACCCTGCTCAAGGACACCTACGTCCTGGGCGAGAATGCCTTCCTGAAGGACCTGGATCCCGCCCACGTGGCCCGCGACCTGGTCGATGACCGCTACGTGCGCAAGGCCATCGAGGCCCAAGGCGGGTTGGCCGCCTTCGGCATCACCGGCGGCTACGCCCGCACGGAAACCTTCGAGGTGAGCTGATGCGCGCACGAACGACCGCGCTGTCCTCGCGGCAACGCCTGGCGCTCAGCCTGGGCGGCCTGGCCGCGCTGCTGCTGCTGTGGGCGGCCGGCATCGGCCTGCTGGGCCAGGACCTGGCCATGGCGCGGCTGTTCGCCCCCGCCCAGGCGCTGCCCAGCCTGGCGCACCTGATCCTGGACAACCAGCTCACCGTGCATACCCTGGTCAGCCTGCGGCGCGTGGCGGTGGGCCTGTTCTGGGCCCTGGTGTTCGGCATTCCCCTGGGCCTGGCCATCGGCCTGTCGCGGCGCCTGGAATCCGCCACCAGCGGGGCCTTCCAGTTCCTGCGCATGATTTCGCCCCTGTCGTGGATGCCGATCGCCGTCATGCTGTTCGGCGTGGGCGACGCGCCGATCTATTTCCTGCTGAGCTTCGCCGCCGTCTGGCCGATCATCCTGAACACCAGCGCCGGCGTGCGCCAGCTGGACGCCCGCTGGCTGATGCTGGCCCGCAGCCTGAGCGCCACGCGCACCGAGATCCTGTGGAAGATCGTGATCCCCGGCTCGCTGGGCCACATCCTGACCGGCCTGCGCCTGGCCATCGGCATCGTCTGGATCATCCTGGTGCCCTGCGAAATGCTGGGGGTCAGCTCCGGCCTGGGCTATTTCATCCTGGACACCCGCGACCGCCTGGCCTATTCCGAACTGATGGCGGTCATCGTCCTGATCGGCATCCTGGGCTTCACCCTGGACGCCACCGCCCAGCGCCTGCACCGGCGCTGGGGGCGCGGGCGCAGCTGATCAGTTCAGGATTTCCAGCTTCGCCACGCCCAGCGCCAGGGTCTTGGTCCCGGCATCCCGAAACTCGATGCGCGCCTGGGCATCGGCGCCGGTGCCGCTGAGCGACACGATGGTGCCCTCGCCGAAGCGGCCGTGGCGCACGGAACCCCCGATGCGGAAGCACTGCTCGCCCACCGTGACGTCGGCGGTGCGGGTGCGCGCGGTGCGCGGCGCGAAACTGCTGCCGCCTTCGCCCTGCCAGCCACCCAGGCCCCGGCGGAAGGCCCCGCGCCAGGCGGGCTGCTGTTCGGGGGCCGCCGCCCGCTGGCGCGGCGTGATCCATTTCAGATGTTCGTCCGGGACCTCGTCCAGGAAACGCGAGCGCAGCGCATAGCGGGTCTGCCCGTGCAGCATGCGGCTTTGCGCCAGAGTCAGGGTCAGGCGCTCGCGCGCCCGGGTGATGGCCACGTACATCAGGCGGCGTTCCTCTTCGAGGCCGCCCGCGTCCAGGAGGCTGTTCTCGTGGGGGAACAGGCCTTCCTCGAGGCCGGTGATGAAGACCACATCGAATTCCAGCCCCTTGGCGGCGTGCACGGTCATCAGCTGCACCGCGTCCTCGCCCGCCTGGGCCTGGTTGTCGCCGGCCTCCAGCGAAGCGTGGCTGAGAAAGGCGCCCAGCGGCGACATTACGGCGGGCGGGGCGATGTCCGCGTCGAAGTCCGGGCCGTCCGGCGGGAAGGCCGCGCCGGCCTCCAGCGCCGGGGCCTCGGCCCGGGGCGCCGCGCCGCCGGCGCCGGATTCGGGAATCCGCCCCGCGATCAGGCCCTGGAATCCTTCTTCCGCCACGAACGCGGCGGCGGCATTGACCAGTTCCTGCAGGTTCTCCAGCCGCTCCTGCCCCTCCCGATCGGCCTGGTAATGGGCCTCCAGGCCGCTGTGGTGCACCACGTGGCCGATGAGCTCAGGCAGGTCCAGGGACTGGGCGGCCTCGGCCATCTCGCGGATCATCGTGGCAAAGCGGGCCAGGCTGGCGCCGCCCTTGCCGGGCACATAGGCCACCGCGCCGGCCAGGCTGGTGCCGTACTGGGCGGCGGCATCGGCCAGCTGCTCCAGCGTGCGAGCGCCGATGCCACGGGCCGGGAAATTCACGACCCGCATCCACGAGGTGTCGTCGTGCGGATTGTCGATCAGGCGCAGGTAGGCCAGCACGTGCTTGACCTCCTGGCGCTCGAAGAACCGCTGCCCGCCGTAGACGCGGTAGGGCACGCGGGCGGAGAACAGGGCGTGCTCGATGGGGCGCGACTGGGCGTTGCTGCGATACAGGATGGCGATCTCGTGCGCCGGCCTGCCCTCGCGCAACAGCGCGCGGATCTCGTCCACCAGCCACTGGGCCTCCATCTGGTCCGAAGCCTGCTCGACCACCCGCAGGGGCTCGCCTTCGCCCGCCTCGGTCCAGAGGTTCTTCCCCAGCCGGTGGGCATTGTGCGCGATCAGGGCGTTGGCCGCGTCCAGGATGTGGCCGTGCGAGCGATAGTTCTGTTCCAGGCGGATAACGTTGCCATGGGCATGGCGCTGCTCGAAATCCGCCATATTGCCCACGTTGGCGCCCCGGAAGGCGTAGATGGACTGGTCGTCGTCGCCCACGGCAAAGACGGGGGTGTCCCCGCCCGCCAGCAGCATCAGCCAGCGGTACTGCAGCACGTTGGTGTCCTGGAACTCGTCGACCAGGATGTGCTGGAAGCGCCGCTGGTAATGCTCGCGGATCGGCGCCTCGCGCTGCAGCAGCTCGTAGGCGCGCAGCAGCAGCTCGCCGAAATCGACGACGCCCTCGCGCTCGCACTGGTCCTGGTAGCGCTGGTACAGGTCGGCCAGGCGCCGCGCGTGGCTGTCGCGCACGTCCAGGTCGCCGGGCCGCAGGCCGTCTTCCTTGGCGCCGTTGATCATGCGCTGCACGTCGCGCGCGGGAAAGCGTTCGTCGTCCACGCCGTTGGCCTTCAGCATGCGCTTGATGGCCGAGAGCTGGTCGGCGCTATCCAGGATCTGGAAGGCCTGCGGCAGCCCGGCCTCGCGATAGTGGGCGCGCAGCAGGCGGTTGCACAGGCCGTGGAAGGTGCCGACCCACATGCCCCGGGTATTGATGGGCAGCAGGGACGAGAGGCGCGACAGCATTTCGCGCGCGGCCTTGTTGGTGAAGGTGACGGCCAGCAGCCCGAAGGGGCTGACCTGCCCGGTCTGGATCAGCCACGCCATGCGCGTGGTCAGCACCCGGGTCTTGCCGCTGCCCGCGCCCGCCAGGACCAGGGCGTGTTCCGCGGGCAGGGTGACCGCGGCGTGTTGTTGCTCGTTCAGACCTTCAATCATGCAGCATAGGAGCGTAGCCGGTACGCGAATTGTTCCAGGCCCTCGATGCCGCTGGCCTGCGCCCGCTGGCACCAGGCCCGCAAATCGGCCAGCAACTGGTCGCTGCTGGCGCTGGAGGATTCCCAGAGGGCCGTCAGCTCGCGGCGCATCTGCAGCAGGGTCGACAAGGCGGGCGCGGCCGACAGGGCGCGCGCGACCTGCGCCTGCTGGACGGGCGCCAGCGCCTGCGGGTCGCGCACCAGCCATTTGCGGCAATGGCGCAGCAACTGGCGCTCGGCCTGGCAGCGGCGCAGCTTGAGGAGTTTCAGCTCATGCGCCACGGCGGCCTTGGTCATGCGGGAATACCGCGCCAGCACGTCGTAGCGATGGACCAGGATGCCTTGCAGCTGGTCCTGGCCCAGCGAATCGATGGGCACCGGACCGCCCGCCTGCCACTGCAGGCGCGGCGCCACGCGGCGCACCTTGGCCAGGCCCAGGGCCTGCAGCACGCGGATGTACGCCCAGCCGAGGTCGAATTCGTACCAGCGGGAGGAGAATTTGGCCGAGGTCCCGTAGGCGTGGTGGTTGTTGTGCAGTTCTTCGCCGCCGATCAGGATGCCCCAGGGCGACACGTTGGTGCTGTCGTCCGGGCAGGCAAAGTTGCGGTAGCCCCAGGCATGGCCCAGGCCATTGACCACGCCGGCGGCCCAGAACGGGATCCAGGCCATCTGCACCGCCCAGATCGTCAGGCCGATCACGCCGAACAGCGCCAGGTCGATGCCCAGCATCAACAGGATGCCCAGCAGGTTGTGGCGCCGGTAGAGGCGCTGCTCGATCCAGTCGTCCGGCGTGCCGTGGCTGTAGCGCTGCAGGGTTTCGGCGTTGCGGGCCTCGTCGCGGTAGAGCTCCGCACCGCGGAAGAACACCTGTGCCAGGCCGAACACGGCCGGCGAATGGGGGTCGCCCTCGCGCTCGCACCTGGCGTGGTGCTTGCGGTGGATCGCCACCCATTCGCGCGTGACCATGCCGGTGGTCAGCCACAGCCAGAAGCGGAAGAAATGCGCCACGGCCGGATGCAGGTCCAGGCCGCGATGCGCCTGGCTGCGATGAAGATAGAGGGTCACTGCCACGATGGTGACGTGCGTCAGCACCAGCGTGACGGCCAGCAGGGCCCAGGGGCCCAGCTGCAGCATGCCGCCCTGCAGGAACGATAGCCAGGTATTCATGATGTTGGGAGCCCGCCCGCGGGAATGGAAAGCATAGTGTTCAACTAGTGTAGTCCACCCCGGGCGGACACGCATGCGTCTTCACGACAGCGCCGGCATCCCGGCGGTGGCCGCCTCGGCCCCGGGGTCCGTCCCGGCATCGGCGCCCGTTTCGGCCCTGGCGGCGGCTGCGGCGGGAACGGCCCGCTGCAGGACCGCCGCGAAGAACCCGTCGGTCCCGTGGACGTCCGGGCGCAGCTGCAGCATCGGGCCGTCCAGCGGCAGCTCGATGCCGCGCTCGCGCAGGATGGCGCCGGCGTCCAGCAGGGTGAACTCGGGGTGTCCGTCCAGGAAGGACCGCACCTGCTGCTCGTTTTCCTCCGGCAACAGGCTGCAGCTGGCATAGACTAGGCGCCCGCCCGGGCGCACGCAGGCGGCCGCCTCGCGCAGGATCGCCGCCTGCGTGGCGCACAGCTGCGCCAGGGAGTCGGGATGCTGGCGCCATTTCAGGTCGGGATTGCGGCGCAGCGTGCCCAGGCCGCTGCAGGGCGCGTCCACCAACACCCGGTGCGCCTTGCCGCGCAGGCGCTTGACGCGCTGGTCGTGCTGTTCGGCGATCGCGACCGGCACGATGTTGGACAGGCCGCTGCGGGCAAAGCGCGGCTTGGCCCGCGCCAGGCGGGCGGCCGACACGTCAAAGGCATACAGCCGGCCGGTGGAGCGCATCAGCGCGCCCAGCAGCAGGGTCTTGCCCCCCGCCCCGGCGCAGTAGTCGATCACCATCTCGCCGCGACGCGGCGCCACCAGGGCGGCCAGCAACTGGCTGCCCTCGTCCTGGACCTCGATCTCCCCGCGCTCGAAGGCCGCCCAGCGGTTCACCGGCGGGCGGCCCTGGATCCGCATCCCCCAGGGGGAGTACGGCGTCGGACGCGCCGCCCATTTTGCCTCCGGGCCCTGCGCCCAGGCGGCCAGGACCGCGTCGCGATCGGTCTTCAGGGGATTGGCCCGCAGGTCCAGGGGCGCCGGCTGGTTCAGGGCCTGCAGCAGCGATTCGGCATCGGGCAGCGCCTCCAGGCGCGATTCGAGCCAGTCCGGCACGCTGTGCCGCACGGCCAGCGGCAGGTCGGCCAGCGGAAACGCGCGGACGTGGTCCAGCCAGGCGCGCTCGTGCTCGTCCAGGCCGGTGTCCAGCGTGCCGCGCGGCCAGACGGATGCCAGGCCCAGGATCGCCAGGCGGCGCGTGGCCGCGCCCTGCCCGCTTTCGGCGAACTGGCGGTAGCGGCGCAGATGGCGCAGCACGTCGAACACGGCCTCGGCGATCTCGCCGCGGTCGCGCTGGCCGACCTGGGCTTGGGCCCGGAACCAGTGCGACAGCACCGCGTCGGCCGGATAGCGCCATTGCAGCACCTCGCCCAGGACCTGGCGGACCTGTTCGATGCGGGCGGCCGCCATGACGTAGGGCCGTGCCGGCGCCTGGGCCGACGCGCCGCCGGATCCGCCGCGAGGGGCGCGCGCGGGGCGGTCGCCCGCGGGGCGGCTGCGCGACGGTGCGGCGCGGCGCGGTTCGTCGCTCCGCTTGCGCGGGCGGCCGGCGGCCTGCCCGTTGCGGGGCCTGCCCCGGGAGTCATTCTCGTTCATGGCAATCCTGTTCAGTGAAAGCGCCGCTGCCCGTCCAGGCGCGATGCGCCTGACCCGCGACCCGCACCCGGCCGTCGTCCTGGAGGGCGACCCGGCCCTGCGCCAGCCAGCGCAGCACCTGGCCGTAGACCTGGTGCTCGACGGGCAGCAGGCGCGCGGCCAGGGTGTCCGCGGTATCGTCGTGATGCACCGGAATCGCCCCCTGGGCGATGATCGGGCCGTGATCGAGCACCGGCGTGACGAAATGCACGGTGCAGCCGTGCCACTGCACCCCCTGGGCCAGGGCCTGCTCATGGGTGTGCAGCCCTGGGAAGACCGGCAGCAGGGAGGGATGGATGTTGATGATGCGGCCGTCGAAACGCCGCACGAAATCGTCGCCCAGCACGCGCATGAAGCCGGCCAGCAGGATGTAGTCGGGCGCCAGCGCCTCCAGGCGCGCGCCCAGCGCGGCGTCGAAGGCCTCGCGACTGGCGAAATCCCGGTGCGGCAAAACCTCGGCCGGCAGCCCCTGGGCGCGCGCCCAGTCCAGCCCCGCCGCGTCGGCCCGGTTCGACAGCACGGTGCAGATCTCCACCGGCAGGTTCTCGGCGCGCGCCAGCCCGGCCAGCGCGCGCATGTTCGAACCCCGGCCCGAGATGAGGATCGCCACCCGCAGCGGCCGTTCGGGGGTATGCTCCATGCGTTTGCGCTCCGACATAAAATTCCGGTGCCCCGTCCGGTGGACGCCGAGTGGATCGATCCGGCAGGCCACCTGGGCTAAACGTTAAATTGTAAACTGTCCGACGTGAATCCCGCTGCCCACCTCTACCGCACCTTGCCGCGCCGCGACACCGCCGCGCCCAGCGCCCTGACGATCGGCAACTTCGACGGGGTCCACCGGGGCCACCAGGCCATCCTGCAGCGGGTCTGCGCACAGGCCCTGGCCCAGGGGCTGGAGCCCAGCGTCATGACCTTCGCGCCCCACCCGCGCGCCTTCTTCGCCCGGCTGGGCGGACGCCCCGAACTCGTCCCCACCCGGATCAGCACCCTGCGCGACAAGGTCGCCCTGCTGGCGGCCCAGGGCATGCGCCAGATCGTCATCCAGCGCTTCAACCGGCAGCTGGCCGACATGAGCGCCGAGGATTTCATCCGCGGACTGCTGGTGCGGGGCCTAAATACCCGCTGGCTGCTGGTGGGCGAGGATTTCCGCTACGGCCACAAGCGCAGCGGCGACGTCGACCTGCTGCGCCGCCTGGGCCGGGAACACGGCTTCACAGTCGAGACCCTGGCCGACGTGAACGACCGCCACGGCCGGCGCATCTCCAGTTCGGCGCTGCGCACCGCGCTGGCGGTCGGCAACCTGGCGCAGAGCACCGAGCTGCTGGGCGGGCCGTTCCGCATCAGCGGCCACGTCATCCACGGCCAGAAACTCGGCCGCGACCTGGGCTTTCCCACGCTGAACCTGCGCGTGCCGGCGCCGTGCGCGGCCCGTTCCGGCATCTACGTCGTGCGCGTGCACGGCCTGGCGGCGGGCCCGCTGCCCGGCGTCGCCAGCCTGGGCGTGCGCCCCACCGTCACCCGCGACGGCCCCCTGTTGCTCGAGACGCACATCCTGGATCAGCGGGTGAACGCCTACGGTAAACTGGTGTGCGTCGAATTCCTCGAATTCCTGCGCGACGAGGAATCCTTCCCCGATTTAACCACCCTGATCGCCGCCATCCGGCAGGATGCGCAGTGCGCTCGCGACTATTTCGCCTCCCATGGACTATAGAGACACCCTGAATCTGCCCGAATCCCCTTTCCCCATGCGGGGCAATCTCGCCAAGCGCGAGCCGGGCTGGATCGCGGCCTGGGAGGAGAACAAGGTTTACGCGGCGATCCGGGACGCGGCCCAGGGGCGGCCCAAATTCATCCTGCACGACGGCCCGCCGTACGCCAATGGCGACATCCACATCGGCCATGCGGTCAACAAGATCCTCAAGGACATCATCGTCAAGAGCCGCGACATGGCGGGCTTCGACGCGCAGTACGTGCCCGGCTGGGACTGCCACGGCATGCCGATCGAGATCCAGATCGAAAAGAAATACGGCAAGCACCTGCCCGTGGCCGAGGTCCAGGCCAAGGCCCGCGCCTACGCGGCCGAGCAGATCGAGCGCCAGCGCGCCGACTTCAAGCGCCTGGGCGTGCTGGCCGAGTGGGACAACCCCTACCTGACCATGAACCCGCACAACGAGGCCGACGAGCTGCGGGCGCTGGCGCGCATCATGGAAAAGGGCTTCGTCTTCCGCGGCCTCAAGCCCGTGAACTGGTGTTTCGACTGCGGCTCGGCGCTGGCCGAGGCCGAGGTCGAGTACGCCGACCGCAAGGATCCGTCCGTGGACGTGGCCTTCGCCTTCGACGACCGCGCGGCCGTCGCGCGCGCCTTCGGCCTGCCCGGCGAGGTCGAGCCCGGCGCCATCGTGATCTGGACCACGACGCCCTGGACGCTGCCGGCCAACCAGGCCCTGAACCTGCACCCGGACCATGAATACGCCCTGCTGCGCCTGAACGAGCCCCGCGCCACCGGCCCGCTGCTGATCGTCGCCAGCGAACTGGCCGAATCCTGCCTGAAACGCTGGGGCCTGCAAGGCGCCATCATCGCCCGTGCCTCCGGCCAGGCCCTGGCCGGGCTGCGGTTCCGCCATCCGCTCTACGAGGCCGATCCCGGCTACCGGCGCCTGTCGCCGGTCTACCTGGGCGACTACGTGACCCTGGATTCAGGCACCGGGGTCGTGCACTCGGCGCCGGCCTACGGCGTCGAGGATTTCCTGTCGTGCAAGGCCCACGGCATGGCCGACACCGACATCCTCAGCCCGGTCCTGGGCAACGGCCATTACGCCGACAGCCTGCCGCTGTTCGGCGGCGAGATGATCTGGAAGGCCAATCCGCGCATCGTGGACGCCCTGCGCGAGGCCGGCAGCCTGCTGCACACCGAATCCCACGCGCACAGCTACATGCACTGCTGGCGCCACAAGACGCCGATCATCTACCGCGCCACCAGCCAGTGGTTCGCGGGCATGGACGTCCAGCCGCGATCCGGCCCGACCCTGCGCGAGATGGCCCTCAAGGGTGTGGACGACACCGCCTTCTACCCGGCCTGGGGGCGCGCCCGCCTGCACGCCATGATCGCCAACCGGCCCGACTGGACCCTGTCGCGCCAGCGCCAGTGGGGCGTGCCCATGGCCTTCTTCGTCCACAAGGAAACCGGCGCCCTGCACCCGCGCACGCCCGAACTGCTGGACCTGGTCGCGCAGCGCGTCGAGCGCGACGGCATCGAGGCCTGGCAGACGCTGGACCCGCGCGAGCTGCTGGGCGACGAGGCCGACCAGTACGAAAAGAACCGCGACACGCTGGACGTCTGGTTCGATTCGGGCACCACGCATGCGACCGTGCTGGGCGGGCAGGACCACTGCCTGAAGGGATCCCACGCGCAGCAGCTCGCCTGGCCCGCCGACCTGTACCTCGAAGGCTCGGACCAGCACCGTGGCTGGTTCCATTCCTCGCTGCTGACCGGCTGCATGCTCTACGGCCGCCCGCCCTACAAGGCGCTGCTGACCCACGGTTTCGTCGTGGACGGCCAGGGCAAGAAAATGAGCAAATCGGTGGGCAACGTCGTCTTCCCCCAAGAGGTCTCCAACACCCTGGGCGCCGAGATCCTGCGCCTGTGGACCGCCTCCACCGACTATTCCGGAGAGCTCTCGATCTCCAAGCAGATCCTGGACCGCGTCGTCGAATCCTACCGCCGCATCCGCAACACCCTGAAGTTCCTGCTGGGCAACCTGGCCGACTTCGACCCGGCCACGGACGCCGTGCCGCCCGCCGAGCTGCTGGAGATCGACCGCTATGCGCTGCAGATGACGGCGGCCATGCAGGCCGAGGTCCTGGCGGCCTACGAACGCTATGAATTCCATACGGCGGTGGCGCGCCTGCAGATCTTCTGCTCCGAGGACCTGGGCGCCTTCTACCTGGACATCCTGAAGGACCGCCTGTACACCACCGGCAAGGACAGCGCCGCCCGCCGCGCCGCGCAGACCGCGCTGCACCACGTCACCCACGCGCTGCTCAAGCTGCTGGCCCCGATCCTGTCCTTCACGGTCGAGGAGGCCTGGGCCGACCTGGGCGGCAATCCCGACTCGCCCACGATCTTCACCGAGCTCTTCCACGTCCTGCCGGTGCCGGCCGACGCCGACCGCCTGGCCGCGCGCTGGACGCGGCTGCGCGAGATCCGCGCCGAGACCATGCGCGAGATCGAGGCGGTGCGCGCGCGCGGCGAGATCGGCTCGTCCCTGGCCGCCGAGATCGACTACCACGCCTCGGGCGAGGATCTCGCCCTGCTGCAAAGCCTCGGCGAAGACCTGCGTTTCGTGATGCTGGTGTCCCGCGCCGACGTCCACGCGGGCGACGGCGCCCTGCGCATCCAGGTGCAGGCGACGACGCACGAGAAATGCGGCCGCTGCTGGCACCACCGCGCCGACGTCGGCCAGGATCCCGCACATCCCGAACTCTGCGGCCGCTGCGTCGACAATCTGTTCGGCGACGGCGAAGAGCGCAGCCATGCCTGAGGTCCGGCCCGCCGCCGCGGACGGCGCG
>Ga0222427_100428_pt1 | contig 66455 bp, 59 predicted proteins | sample 2B20Ametagenome_FD_182890 | JGI IMG/M metagenome (GOLD analysis project Ga0222427, IMG submission 182890) | Enriched microbial communities from leaf-cutter ant dump, University of Wisconsin, Madison, United States - 2B20A (version 2) | ecosystem: Environmental > Terrestrial > Nest > Insects nest... | reverse complement strand
CGGTGCCCTCGGTGTGTCAGGCAGATCTGGGACTCAGGTTTTACGACGGCTTCGCCGCCGATCGCGGCTAACAGCCGCTCCCACAAGGTCCGCGTTGAGCATGGCAGAGATGTGTAGATACCCATGCGCATCGCGGGCAAGCCAGGCTCCTACATTTTTTGCAACGTGCCATGGCCTGTGGGTTTTTGGGTTGTCTGTAGCACACTAATCCGCCCCTTCGAAAATAAATGAAACTCCCCGCTTCGCCCGTCACTCCACTGCTTGTCGATTCCGACATCCCTTCAAGGAGAAATCCCATGAGTGGCACCAAAGACAAAGTCAAAGGCATGGCCAACGAAGCGGTCGGCAACATCAAGCAAGGCGTGGGCAAGGCCACCGGTAACGACAAAATGCGCGCCGAAGGCAAGGCCCAGGAGATCAAGGGCGAAGCCCAGCAAGCCGTGGGCAAGGTCAAGGATGCCGTGAAGAAGCCTTGACCGGCCTGCGGGCCAGACGAAGACGGCCATCCGCGGATGGCCGTTTTTTTTGCCGTCGGGAGGGAATCGCGACCTGGCCAGCGGGGTCTATTAGACTGTTTTGTAACTCTTCCCCCAGCGACCCGGGAATATGAGCTTCTGGCAGCGCAAGGAGACGCCAATGACCTTTACCCATCTACGCGGTATTCCCGTACACCGCGTACTGGTGCGCACCGTCAAGGAATTCCTCGACGACGAGATGTCCACCTACGCCTCGGCACTGGCCTACCAGATGCTTTTTTCGCTGTTCCCCTTCCTGCTGTTCCTGATCGCCCTGATCGGTTTCCTCCACCTGCCGGACTTCTTCTCCTGGCTGCGCCTGCAATCCGAACTGGTCCTGCCGCCCCAGGCCCTGGAACAGGTCAATCCGGTGATCGACCAGCTCCAGCAATCCAAGGGCGGTCTGCTCTCGGTGGGTATCGTCATCGCCCTGTGGACCGCGTCGGCCGGCGTGCGCCTGATGATGAGCGCGATGAACGCGGCCTACGACGTGATCGAAGGGCGGCCGGTGTGGAAGCGCATTCCGCTATCGATCTTCTACACCGTGGGCATCGCCGGCATGCTCCTGGCCGCTGCCGCGCTGATGGTGCTCGGGCCGCAGGTGATGAGCTGGGTGGCCTCGCAGGTGGGCATGGAGGAGTTCATCGTCACCGTATGGACGGTGCTGCGCTGGCCGGCCATCGTGATCCTGATGATGGTGGCGGTGGCGCTGATCTACTACGTGATGCCCGATGTGAAGCAGGAGTTTCGCTTCATCACGCCGGGCTCGGTGCTGGCCGTGGTGGTGTGGATCATCGCGTCGCTCGGCTTCGGCTACTACGTGAAGACCTTTGCCGACTACAACGCCATGTACGGCAGCATCGGGGCGATCATCGTCCTGCTCCTGTACTTCTACATTTCCGCGGCGGTGCTGCTGCTCGGCGCGGAAATGAACGCGGTGATCGAGCATATGTCGCAGGAGGGCAAGGATCCCGGGGAAAAAGAACCCGGCGATGGCGCCCCGGAACGTGCTACAAACCAGGTTTCCGGGCTGGGCCGCGATCACGCCCCGGCGACCGGACCCGAACCTGTGAGCCGGACCACCCATGATTCGTGAAATCCTCAAGATGGGCGACGAGCGCCTGCTGCGCATCGCCCCGCCGGTACCCCGACACCTGTTCGGCAGCGCCGAACTGCAGCAACTGATCGACGACATGTTCGAGACCATGCGCCATGTCGGTGGCGTCGGCCTGGCCGCGCCGCAGATCGGCGTCGACCTGCAACTGGTGATCTTCGGCTTCGAGCGCAGCGAGCGCTACCCGGATGCCGAGCCGGTGCCGCAGACCATTCTGCTCAATCCGCTGATCACGCCGATCGGTACCGAGCTGGAGGAGGGTTGGGAAGGCTGCCTGTCGGTGCCCGGCCTGCGTGGCGTGGTGAGTCGCTACAAGAGTATTTTCTACGAGGGCGTCGACCCCCAGGGGCAGCCGATCCGGCGCACCGCCGACGGTTTCCACGCACGGGTGGTGCAGCATGAATGCGATCACCTGATCGGCCGCCTGTATCCATCGCGGATCCACGATTTCAGCCGCTTCGGCTACACCGAGGTGCTGTTCCCCGGGCTGGATCCTGCTGCCGACGACTGATCGCGGCGCATCGCCAGCAGCGGCTTGCTGCGGCGGTAGCGGGCCAGGCGATCGGCGAGGGTCTGGGGCAGGTCCTCGTTAACCGTGAAGTTCAATCCTTCGTAGAACCCTTGCAGGTCCGGGTGGCAGAACAGCCAGGTCAGCCGACCGCCGCAGGCTGTGTCGATCAGCAAGCGTGCCAGGCCTTGCCGGCGCCGCTCGGAGGCGACCAGCAGGCCGGTCAGCCAGTGTCCGTCCGCGACCGGCGTCAGGTTCAGGCCGGCGACGATCTCCCCGGCACGCACCACCCAGGCCTCGCCGGCATCGCTGGTGCGCATGGCCGAACCCTGGGCTTTATAGAACTTGTTCAATAGCGGCCATTCGAGGCGGCTCAGTGGCGTGCACTGGATCGGCGGCTTGTCGGACATGGGCGATGGCTCTGGGGCGGGTGTTTGCGGCGTTTCCCGAGAGGTAAGGATTGGCCTGGATTGTTGCAGTATCTGTAACAGTGAATGTCAGTCTTGATGATTCACGGAAGTTAGCAGATCAGTAAACTAAGCGCATCCCCCATGAACAAGTTCCAACGGGATCGGTACTTCGTGTCATGTTCAATCATTGATATGACAACTTCTCCGCGCCATTCCGGCATATGAAGTCAATCTGTTGGTTCGATTGCTTTAAAGGCCATTAATCATGAAAGCATTAGTTGCAGCCGCATTGCTTGCCGTCTCTTCGTTCGCCCTTGCCGACCAGGCCGTACAGCCGCAAGTCGAGCAGTACAGCTACGGCACCAAGCTGGATATCGCCAAGGTCATCAGCCTGTCGAAAGTTGCCAATGTCTGTGAAGTTGTTCCGGCCACCATGGTCTATGAAGACCATCAAGGCCAGCGTCACACGGTTGAATATCGGGTGATGGGTGATGGTTGCAGCCAGGGTTGATAGTTATACCCGGCTGATAGAAAGCCCCGCAGGTTGCGGGGCTTTTTTATGCCTGTAAGTTTTGTTTCGAATAACTTGATTGATGTGATTAAGGTAATGAATAAGTTTCAGGCGTGTTCCCGTTGCAGTAGTTGCTGCTTGCGTTCCACGCCCCAGCGATAGCCGGACAGGTTGCCGTCGCTGCGTACCACCCGATGGCAGGGGACCGCCACGGCGATGCTGTTGGCCGCACAGGCCTGGGCTACCGCACGCACGGCCTTCGGCGCACCGATGCGCTCGGCGATTTGCGCGTAGCTGGCGGTGCTGCCCGCCGGGATTTCCCGCAATGCCTGCCAGACCCGTTCCTGGAAGGCTGTGCCTTGCAGGTCCAGGGGCAGGTCGAGGCCGATGGCCGGGGCCTCGACGAAACCCACCACCTTGGCTACCAGTTGCTCGAAGTCCGCATCGGCGCCGATCAGGTTGGCCTTGGGGAATTTGTCCTGCAGGTCCTGCAGCAGCGCTTGCGGATCGTCGCCCAGCAGAATCGCGCAGATACCTCGCGGGCTTTGTGCAATCAGGATCGCCCCCAGCGAGCACTGGGCGATGGCGAAGTGGATATCGGTATTGGCCCCGCCGTTGCGCCAGGCCCCCGGGGTCATGCCCAGGCGCGCGTTGCTCGACTCGTAGAAGCGGCTATTGGAATTGAAACCGGCTTCGTAGACGGCTTCGGTGATGGAGTCGGCGCGCTGCAACTGGTCGCGCAGGCGGCGCGCGCGGTGGGCACTGGCGTATGCCTTGGGGGTCAGGCCGGTGGCGCGTTTGAACACTCGGTGGAAGTGGTACGGGCTCATGTTCACCTGTTCCGCCAGCTGGTTCAGGCTTGGCTCGACTTCGGCGTTCTCGATCAGCTTGCAGGCCCGGGTTACCTGGTCGGCGTGCTGGCGGGCCAGCTCGCCCTGGTCGCCGCCGCGGCGCTTGCTTGGGCGATAGCCGGCGGCCTCGGCTTCGGCCGGGGTATCGAAGAACTCCACGTTCTCGATGTTGGGCCGGCGCGCCGAGCTGGACGGCGGGCAGTACACGCCGGTGGTGCGCACGCCGTAGACGAAGGTGCCGTCGGCGGAGGCATCGCGGGCGAGCAGGGCCTGCCAGCGGGGGTCGGATTCATTGATGGTGCGGGGCATGGGCTTGTCTCCAAGGGGTGCGGCAACAAGATTTGTGTTATGGCTGCGGACCTCATCGCCGGCAAGCCGGCTCCCACAATGTCCGCGGCGCTGGCTTGCGAGCGATGAGCATGGGTATCTACATACCTTCCGGTTTACCCAGACTACCCATGCGACGCGGTCCAGGTAGGAGCTGCTTTAGCTGCGATGGACCGCGCCAGCGGTCCCAAAACCATCCCGCACGAGCCTTTGGCCAAGCCGTATCATGGATTCACAGTGCCTGGTCTGCCGCGTTTCTCCAGGCTCACTGGGTAGACAGGATTTGGGCCCGCTGCGCGGTCCATCGCAGCTAAAGCAGCTCCTACCTTGACCGCGTCGGCCTTCGCTCGAGATGTGTAGATACCCATGCAGCGATAGGGCCGGCAAGTTCACACAAGGGCGGCGTCTGTAGCTGGCTGCAATTCTATGAAGCGCCCGCCCCGCGAAAACTCCGCCTCTTGCTTTCGAATTCACTTCGCCGGCACCCGCCACAAATACCACGCCGCCACCGTGCGGTACGGACTCCAGGTTTCCCCGATTTGTCCCAGGTGCTTGCGCGTTGGCTGCGCCTCCAGCCCGTGCAGGCGCCGGTAGCCCTCGCGCACACCGAAATCGTCCACCGGCAGGATGTCCATCTGCTCCAGGGTGTAGATCAGCAGCATTTCCACGGTCCAGCGGCCGACGCCAGGCAGGCGGGTCAGGCGTTCAATCAGCACTTCATGCTCCAGCGCCCGGGCTTCGGCATGATCCGGCACCAGGCCGTCCAGTCGCCCCTGCGCGACTGCCTGCACCGTGCTGATCTTGCGCAGGGAAAACCCGCAGGCGCGCAGTTGCTCCGGGGTGGTGGCGAGCAGTTGCTCGGGGGAGGGAAAGTCCTGCCCGGGGTACAGCGCGAGAAAGCGCCCGAGGATCGCCTCCGCCGCCTTGGCGTGCAGTTGCTGGTAGGCGATGGCGCGCACCAGCGCCTGGTAGGGGTCGCGGGTCGGCAACGGCGCATGCTGGCACGGGCCGATGGCATCGATAAGCGCGGCCCAGGCCGGGCCCTGCTGGCGCAGGTGCGCGGTGGCCTGGGCGTAGAAGGATTCATGTGGGTTCATGGCAATAGGTTTCCTCAAGGCCGCCTGAGTGTAGGAGGGCGCGGGCGCATGTCACCCCGGATCCTGCCCGTTGAATTCCTCCAGCACCTCGGCGATCCGTTCCAGCGCCTGTTTCAGCTCGGCCCGGCTGCGGGCGGCGGTGAGGCTGATGCGCACAGCCGGCAACTGCCCCTGCTTGACCGCGAACACCTGCGCCGGCACCACTTCCACACCCTTGACCCGGCAGGCCGCTGCCAGTTTGTCACCGGGGCGCGGACCTTCAAGCCAGATATGCGGCGACGGTGTGCCGGGCTGCAGCGCCGGTCCCAGCAGGCGCTGGGCCAGACGCCAGCGCTGCTGCACTTCCTCGCGCTGCCAGGCGAGCTTGCGCGCGGCGCTGCCGTCGTCGATCCAGCGTCCGGCGATGCCCAGCATCAACGGGGCGATCTGCCAGTGAGTGGCCTGGGCATGGGGATCGACCTGCGCCAGCAGCGCTTCGTCACCGGCGATCCAGCCCAGGCGCAGGCCGGCGCAGACGGTCTTCGACAGGCTGCTGACCAGCAGACCGCGGGGGCCGAGCAGAGGCAGCAGCGGCGGCTGGTCGCCCAGCGCACCGTAGACATCGTCCTCCACCAGCAGCAGGTCCAGCCGTTCGACCACTGCGGCGATCTCTCGCCGACGCTGTTCCCCCATGCTTGCTCCGGTGGGGTTGTGCAGCGCCGGGGTCAGCACCACCACCCGCGCGCCGCTGGCCCGGGCCACGCGGTCGAGGTCGTCGGGGAGAATGCCTTCATGGTCCAGCGCAACGCCATGCAGCGGCAGGCGCAGTTGCCGGCAGGCGGCCTTGATCCCCGGGGCGGTCAGGGCTTCGACCATTACCGCCTCGCCGGGCTGACAGAACGACAGCAGCACGCTGAACAATCCCTGTTGCGCGCCACCGCACAGCAGCACCTGGCTGGCGCTCAGTTGCAGCCCACGGCGTGCCAGCCAGCTGGCGCCCTGCAAGCGCCCGAGCAGCAACTGCTCGGCGCCGAGGTAATGTTCCAGGCCGTGGGTAGCGCCCTGGTGCAGGACATGGCGCAGGGCCTGTTCGAGATCCTGGCCGTGCTCGTCCACCACGGGCACATTGGTGGAAAGATCGATGCTGCTGTTGTCGTCATCGCGCTGCTTGAGGCGAAACAGGGTTGCTTCCTTGCTGCCGGCCAGCACATAGGTGCCGCGCCCGACCTCTCCGGACACCAGGTGTCGCGCCGCCGCCTCGCGATAAGCCTGCTGGGTGGTGCTCGGGTTCAGACCCAGCGCCCAGGCCAGGCGGCGCTGTGGTGGCAGGCGTTGGCCGACCTTGAGTTCGCCACGTTCGATGGCCCGGGCAATGGCATCGACCAGGGCGAGATAGCGGGGTTGGCCGTCATCGGCAAGATCAGGGGTCCACATGTTTTATTGTTGGCCATGCAATATAAGGTTTGACCCATACAATGCGCGGCGCCCAGGATCAGGTCAAATCCAACCCGATCCGAGGTTTCCATGTTCGATCTGCCTGCCCTGCGCGAAGCGTCCCGTCTGGTCCATGCCGAGGTACCCGCGACCCCGCAATATGCCTGGCCGCGCCTGGCCGAGCGGCTTGGCTGCGAGGTCTGGGTCAAGCACGAGAACCATGCGCCCACCGGTGCCTTCAAAGTTCGGGGCGGGCTGCTCTACGTGCAGTCGCTGCTGGCTCGCGCGCCGCAGACCCGCGGCCTGGTCACCGCCACCCGTGGCAATCACGGGCAAAGCATGGCTCTGGCCGCAAGCAAGGCGGGAGTGCCGATCGTGATCGTGGTGCCGCAGGGCAACTCTGCGGAAAAGAACGCGGCGATGCGTGCCCTCGGGGCGGAACTGATCGAGCACGGCGCCGACTTCGACCAGGCCCGCGCCGAGGCTGCGCGCATCGCCCAGGCGCGTGGCTATGAAAGCGTGCCGCCGTTTCATCCGGACCTGATCCGTGGGGTCGCCACCTATGCGCTGGAGTTCCTCGAAGCGGTGGCCGGGCTGGACGCGGTCTATGTGCCGATCGGCATGGGCTCGGGGATCTGCGGGCTGATCCGCACCCGGGATCTGCTGGGACTGCAGACGCAGATCATCGGCGTGGTCTCCAGCGCGGCGGACGCCTTCGCCCGCAGTATCGAGGAAGGGCGCATCGTTACCACCGACACGGCCGACACCTTCGCCGACGGCATGGCCTGCCGGATTCCGCAGCCGGAGGCGTTCGAGATCATCCGGGCGGGGGCGGCGCGGATCGTTCGGGTCAGCGACGAGGAAATCGCCCGGGCCATCCGCATTTATCACGAAGACACCCACAACACCGCCGAAGGCGCCGGTGCCGCCGGGCTGGCCGCGCTGTACCAGGAACGCGAGCAGCAGCGCGGGCGGCGGGTGGGGGTGATTCTGAGTGGAGCGAATATTGATCGGCAGCAGTATGCGCGGGTGTTGGCGGAGGGTTGAAAAGTCTTGTATGGAACTGCTGGGAAAGAGTGCTATCTTATTTTGATAGCATTCGCGGATGCAGAATCGACATCGCAAAACCCTCCAAGCCCTGTTCCGGTCACCACCACGACTTCTCTGGTGTTTGCCGACATCGAAGCCCTGATCCTTTATCTGGGCGGCTCGGTGCATGAGCGGGCAGGGTCGCGGGTCAAGCTCGTGCTGGGACAGCACCACTGGCGCTGCCACCGGCCACATCCGGGCAAGGAGGCCAAGCGTTACCAGGTCGAAGAGGCTCGGGAGTTTCTTCTGCGGGCAGGAGTTCATACATGAGCAACATGAGTTACAAGGGCTATTCGGCCCGGGTCGAGTACGATCCCCGCGACGATATTTTCGTCGGTCGGGTTCTGGGCGTGAGGGACATCATCAGCTTTCACGCTAGCTCCGTCAGTGCATTGCATGAGGCGTTTCGCCTGGCGTTGGAGGATTATCTTGAAGACTGTGCCGAGCAAGGCATCACGCCGGACAAGCCGGCTTCAGGCAAGGTCATGCTGCGCATTCGTCCGGAAATCCATGCCGCGGCCACCATTGCTGCGCAAAAGCAGGGCAAGAGCTTGAACCAGTGGGCCGACGAGGTCTTCGAGCAAGCTGCACTGGTCTGAACTGCGCAATTTCTTCCAATACATCCCCCCACCAATCCGCTTTAATGCCGGCTGCCTTTTTCGCAGCCGGTAGCGGACCTTTTCATGCCTTTTTCCAACGGATTTCTCCTCAGTCTTTCCCTGTGCCTGGATATCGGCATCGCCAATATCGCCATGCTTACCCTGGCCATGCAGCGGGGCTTCTGGCAGGGCATGTGGCTGGGCCTGGGGACCTGTGTTGGCGATCTGCTCTATGCCCTGGCCGCGCTGGCCGGGATGACCGTGCTGCTGCAGTTCGAGTCGGTGCGCTGGGTGCTGTGGGTCGGCGGTTCGCTGTTGCTGGTGTGGTTCGCGGTGAAGATGCTGCTGGCGGCCATTCGTGGCGATGGGCATCTGGACACCAATGTGCAGGTGGTGCGCGAGTCGCCGTGGCGGGAATTCCTGCGCGGGATTTTCCTGGCCATGTCGTCGCCCAGTGCGATTCTCTGGTTCGCTGCCGTGGGCGGGGTGCTGATTTCCCGTTCGGGCGCAGGCGGGCCGGTGGAAGCGGGGTTGTTCCTCGGTGGTTTCTTCAGTGCCGGGGTGCTCTGGTGCGTGGCCGTGTGCACCGTTGCCAGCCATGGCGGGCGCTTGCTCGGCGATCGCCTGCTGACCTGGTCGTACCTGGCCTCGGCGGCAATCTTCTGCTACTTCGCGGTCTATGTGATCGTTTCCGGCTACCGCGAGTTCATCCTCGCCCCGGCGCTCTGAACGCCTGCCAGTAATGATGGGGTGTCATGCCCATGACCCGGCGGAAGGCATTGATGAAGTGGCTCTGGTCGTAGAACCCCAGCCCCTGTGCCACCTCGCCGGGATGGACACCACTGCGCAGGCGCCGCCGCGCTTCGCTCAGGCGCAACTGCATGTGGTACTGCAGCGGAGCCAGCCCGGTAGCCTTTTTGAAGCAGCGCACGAAGTGGTATTTGCTCAGCCCGGCCAGCGCTGACAGCTCGTCCAGGGTCAGGCGGGCATGCGGGGTGTCGCGCATGCACTGCACGGTCTGGCGCAGGGCGTCGCTCTGTTCGCCGAGCGGGCCGCTCGGGCGCTCCAGCAATAGACCAAGCAGGGCGAGCAGGGCTTCTTCGCGATCGGCCGCCAGGGCATCGTCGCTGCGGGCGAAGTCGACGATGGCGCGGTAGAGCCCGGCATCCTGGAAAACGCCTTGTTCGAAGCAGGGCGCACTGGAAAAGTATTTCAAATTGTTTTCGCGCGCTACCTGCTCCAGGGCCTCCGGTGCCAGGTGCAGGCTGATGTACTCCACCCCTTCGGCAGCGAACTCCGAGGCCTGCACCGCCAGCGGGTTGTACAGCGTGATCGCGCCGACAGGCACCTCCAGGGTGCGTCCATCCAGCCAGATCCGCTCATTTCCCCACAAGTTCGCGCCGAGCACATATTCGTCGTGGGTGTGCCGCTCGAAACTGGCGGCGCCACTGGCCCTGACCCAGGACGATTCGACCAGGCCGCAGGCTTGCAAGGGCTGAGTGATTAATGCCATCTGGCCAGTTTCCCGAAGCACGCAAGGCGGTTACGCTAGCCCAATGCCAGCAAGGGCGGCAACCGCTAAATGCCGCCTGGCGGGGCTCTTTTGAATTGACCTTGCGAGGCAGATATGGCGACCCAGATGGATACCGGCTTTGCCCCGGTCAGAATCGAGAATGGACGTTCGTTCACCATCGCCGGCTTCGGTGAGCGCTATAACCAGCAGACCAACAAGACCATCCCGGCCCTTTGGCAGCGTTTCGCCCCGCATGTCGGCAAGGTTCCGGGACAGGTGGGCGACGATACCTATGGTGTCTGTTGCAACTTCGACGGCCGCGGCGGGTTTCTCTATATCGCCGGGGTCGAGGTCGATGGCAGCGGCGTGCTGCCGCCAGGTTTCTCCCGACAGGTCCTGAAGCCGCAGCGCTATGCGGTGTTCGAGCACCATGGCAAGGTCAGTGGCCTTGGCCACACCTTCGAAAAGATCTTCAAGCAATGGCTGCCGGCCTCCGGCGAGCGCACCGCCGATGCGCCCGAGTTCGAGCGCTATGGCGAGGCCTTCGATACCTACCTGGCCAGCGGCACGGTGGAAATCTGGATTCCGCTGGAACCTGCCTGAGCGATTTTTTCCGCTGCTGTCGATTTCCCGTCCTGCCGTTCGACCAGTGTCGAAGGTGCCAGAATTGTCCGGCACCGCCGAGCGATTCGAGGACGTACCGATGAACAGCGCAGCCGAACACGAAATCCGTCAACTGATCGAAGGCTGGATCCAGGCCGTGCGCGACCGCGACCTGCCCGCCATCGTCGCCCCCTATGCCGACGACATCGTCGCCTTCGATGCGATCAAGGCCCTGCAATTCAAGGGCAAGGCCGCCTACCAGGCACATTGGGAAATGTGCATGGGCTTTTGCACCGGGCCCATGGTCTTCGAAGTGGCAGAACTCACCGTGCAGGCTGATGGCGACCTGGCCCTGGCCCACTGGCTCAACCGCTGCGGTCCGGCGGATGACGACAGCCAGTGCGGCTACATGCGCGTGACCGTCGGCTACCGGCGCAGCGCCGGGCAATGGCGGGTGATCCACGAACACTGGTCGGCGCCGTTCGACATGGAAACCCAGAAAGCCCTGTTCGACCTCAAGCCCTGACCCCGCGTCGGAGAACGTCATGAAATACCTGTGCCTGGTCTACTGTGATGAAACCCTGCTGCACGGTCTGCCCGAGAGCCCAGCGGATGCCGAGTGCATGGCCTATGCCCTGTCGATCCAGGACAGCGGGCGCATGCTCGCCGCCGAGGCGCTCAAGCCGGTGCAGACCGCTACCACGGTGCGGGTGCGCGGCGGCCAGGTGAGCCTGACCGACGGCCCCTTCGCCGAAACCAAGGAGCAACTGGCCGGCTTCTACCTGGTGGAGGCCCGCGACCTCAACGAAGCGCTGAACATCGCCCGCGGCATTCCGGCGGCGCGGGTCGGCAGCGTCGAGGTCCGGCCGGTGCGCGAGCTGCAACCCTGAACGAGGAGAACAAGAACAATGCATCCTCAGCAACCCGGCCAGGGAGAGGCACTGCATGAACTGTCGCTGACCCGTCTGATCGACGCGCCGCGTACCCGGGTGTTCCGCGCCTGGACCGACCCGCAACTGCTCAGCCGCTGGTGGGGCCCCCGTGGCATGACCACCCCGCTGTGCGAAATGCAGCTCTGGGTCGGCGGCCTGTTCCGCACCGTGCTGCGGGCGCCCGATGGCAGTGAGTACCCCAACCAGGGGGTGTTCCTGGAGATCGTCGCGCCGGAGCGGATCGTCTTCACCGATGCCTTCGTCCCTGGCTGGAGGCCCTCGGCCAAGGCCTTCATGACGGCGGTGATCACCCTCGACGATATCCACGGCAAGACCCTCTACACCGCCCGCGCCTGGCACTGGAGCGCCAGCGACCGGCAGGCCCACGAGGAAATGGGCTTCCACCGCGGCTGGGGCGAAAGCCTCGATCGCCTGGTGGAGCTGGTGACCGGGCCGCTGGACGATTGATGGCCACCGCCGAGGCGGTGCGGGCCGCGATCGAGGTGGTCTATCGCGAGGAGTCGCGGCGGATCCTCGCGACCCTGATTCGTCTGCTGGGGGATTTCGACCTGGCCGAGGAGGCGCTGCATGAAGCCTTCTTCATCGCCGTCGAGCGTTGGCAGCGCGACGGCATTCCCGCCAGTCCGCGGGCGTGGCTGGTGTCCACCGGACGCTTCAAGGCCATCGATGGCCTGCGCCGCCGCGCGCGCTTCGAGCGCTCGCCCGAGGCCTTGCGCCAGGCCCTGGAGCGCCTGGAGGCACAGGAAATGAATGACGAGGCGCTGGAGGACGACCGTCTGCGCCTGATCTTCACCTGCTGCCACCCGGCGCTGGCCGCCGATGCCCAGGTGCCGCTGACCCTGCGCGAAGTCTGCGACCTGACCACCGAGGAAATCGCCCGGGCCTTCCTGCTGGCGCCGACCACCATCGCCCAGCGCATCGTCCGGGCCAAGGCCAAGATCCGCGACGCGCAGATTCCCTACCAGGTGCCGGCACTGGACGAGCTGCCGGAACGCCTCGATAGCGTGCTGCGGGTGATCTACCTGGTGTTCAACGAAGGTTACTCGGCGTCTTCCGGTGCCAGCGTGGTGCGTGATGACCTGTGTGCCGAGGCGATCCGTCTGGGCCGCTTGCTCGCCGAGTTACTGCCCGAGCCGGAAGTGCTCGGCCTGCTGGCGCTGATGCTGTTGCACGCCTCGCGCTCAAGGGCGCGGGGCGCCGGGCAGGGCGAGTTGGTGTTGCTTGACCACCAGGACCGCGGGCTGTGGGACCGGGCGCAGATCGGCGAAGGTTGCGAACTGGTGCAGCAGGCCCTGCGCAGCCGCCGGTTCGGGCCTTATAGCCTGCAGGCAGCGATCGCCGCAGTGCATGCCGAGGCCGGGCGTGCCGAAGACACCGATTGGGCGCAGATCGTCGGCCTCTACGATGTGCTGCTGCGCGGCTGGCCGTCTGCGGTGATCGAACTCAACCGCGCCGTCGCGCTGGCGCAACGGGATGGTCCGCGGGCGGGGCTGGCGTTGATCGAGGCGATTCTGCAAAGAGGGGAGTTGCGCGAGTACCAGCCGGCGCATTGCGCGCGGGCCGAGCTGTGCCGCCAGTTGGGGCAGCAGGATCAGGCCCGGGAGGCTTACCGCATGGCCCTGGACCTGACCCGGCAGGAGCCCGAGCGGCGTTTTCTCGAACGCCGCCTCCAGGCCTTGTAGCGATCAGCCGAAGGTGATCGGCGGCGGGCTGACCAGATCGACGGTCTGCTGCTTGCGCGGGGCGAGGATCTCGGCTTCGCCGTCCACCACCAGTTCTTCGTTCTGGTTGAACACGCGGGTGGCGATACGGACGCGGAATTTCGGCAGCTTCTCGAGGATTTCCAGGCGCACGGTCAGGGTGTCGCCAATCTTCACCGGCTTCTGGAAGCTCATCTGCTGGCCCAGGTAGATGGTGCCGGGGCCTGGCAGTTCGCAGGCGACCGCAGCGCTGATCAGCGCACCGCTGAACATGCCGTGGGCGATGCGCTCCTTGAACATGCTTTTGGCGGCGAACTCGGCGTCCAGGTGAACCGGGTTGTGGTCACCGGACATCGCCGCGAACAGCTGGATGTCACGTTCTTCGACGGTCTTGCTGAAGCTGGCGGTCTGGCCCACTTCAAGGGATTCGTAAGGCGTGTTGGTGACCTGGGTCATTCAGGGGATTCCTTCGAGTCGCGACGGGGCGGCAGTATCACTCGCTGCGCACCGGGCGGCCAAGGGCCAGGGTGCTTTCGAGCCAGTCGATCAACTGCGCGGTGACCTCGTCACGGTTGGTTTCGTTGAGCAGCTCGTGGCGTGCCTGCGCATAGAGTCGCAGGTGCACGTGCTGGTTCCCGGACAGGCGCAGGGCGCCGGTCAGATCTTTCAGACGCTTGCCGGCACTGACCGGATCACATTCGCCGCCAATCACCAGGATCGGCAGGTTCGGATCGATCTGTGCCAGGTTGCTCGGACGGCTGATCTGCTCCAGTCCCTTGAGCAGATCGATCCACAGGCGGTTGCAGCAGCGGAAGCCGCACAGCGGGTCGGCCACGTAGCGGTCGACTTCGGCAGGGTCGCGGCTGAGCCAGTCGAAGGCGGTGCGGTTCGGCTTGAAGGCCTTGTTGAACGAGCCGAAGGACAGGAAGTCGATCAGCGCGCTGCGCCCCAGCGGGCCCTGGCGCCAGCTTTCCAGGCGGGCGATCTGGCGCGCCGCGCGGTACAGCGCCGGGGGCTGGAAATTCGAGCCGCTGAGCACCGCGCCCTGCAGGCTGGCGCTGTGGTGCAGCAGATAGGCCTGGGCGATGTAGCTGCCCATGCTGTGCCCGAAGAGGAACACCGGCACGCCCGGATGCTGCTGGCCGATGTGCTGGTTGAGCAGGCCGAGGTCGTTGACCACGGTGTTCCAGCCATTCTCCCGGGCGAACAGGCCAAGGGTGCCGAGCTCGGCCGTACGCCCGTGGCCGCGCTGGTCATGGGCATACAGGGCGAAGCCGGCAGCGCTCAGGGCCTCGCCAAGCCGCTGGTAGCGCCCGGCGTGCTCGGCCATGCCGTGGGCCAGCAGCACCACCGCGCGCACCGGCGTGGCCGGCAGCCATTGGTGGACGTACAGGCTGCAATGATTGCTGGCCGGCAGCCAGAAAGCGTCGTAGGACATGGTCGGACGGGTTCCCGGAATGAATGCCACTGAGTGTATAGCCGGATACCGGATCGGGGAGCGCGGTAAGCGGAGATTCACAGGATCTATGACGGCCCTTGGCATATTTGCCACCTGCGGCAGAGCTGCTAACGTCGGCAGAACGCCGTTTTGCAAGCAGCAATCCGGACCTCAAAGGCTCAGGACCGAGGACAATAATAAATGCACGCCGATTTCTGGAACGACAAGCGCCCCCCGGGCGTCCCTTCGCAGATCGACATGAGCACCTATAAGTCGGTGATCGAAGTATTCGAGCGCTCCTGCAGGAAGTTCGCCGACAGACCGGCCTTCAGCAACCTGGGCGTGACCCTGACCTACGCCGAACTGGATCGTTACTCCGCAGCCTTCGCCGCCTACCTGCAGCAGTGCACCGACCTCAAGCCCGGCGAGCGCATCGCGGTGCAGATGCCCAACGTCCTGCAATACCCCATCGCCGTGTTCGGCGCCCTGCGCGCCGGGTTGATCGTGGTCAACACCAACCCGCTGTACACCGCCCGGGAGATGCGCCACCAGTTCAAGGATTCCGGTGCCCGCGCCCTGGTCTACCTGAACATGTTCGGCAAGCTGGTCCAGGAGGTGTTGCCGGATACCGGCCTGGATTACCTGATCGAGGCGAAGATGGGCGATATGCTGCCCGCGGCCAAGGGCTGGCTGGTCAACACCGTCGTGGCCAAGGTGAAGAAGATGGTGCCTGCGTACCACTTGCCCCAGGCGCTGTCGTTCAAGCAGGTGTTGCGCCAGGGCAAGGGCCATGCGCTGAAACCGGTGGCTGCCAGCCACGATGATATCGCCGTGCTGCAATACACCGGCGGCACTACCGGCGTGGCCAAGGGGGCGATGCTCACCCACGGCAACCTGGTGGCGAACATGCTCCAGGTGGTGGCCTGTTTCTCCCAGCTCGGTCCCGATGGGCAGAAGCTGCTCAAGGACGGCCAGGAAGTGATGATCGCGCCGCTGCCGCTCTATCACATCTATGCCTTCACCGCGAACTGCATGTGCATGATGGTCACCGGCAACCACAACGTGCTGATCACCAACCCGCGGGACATCCCCGGCTTCGTCAAGGAACTGAAGAAGTGGCGTTTCTCCGCGCTGCTCGGGCTCAACACCCTGTTCGTCGCGCTGATGGACAACCCCGGCTTCAAGGACCTGGATTTCTCTGCGCTCAAGGTCACCAACTCCGGTGGTACCGCGTTGGTCAAGGCCACCGCCGAGCGCTGGAAGCAGGTCACCGGCAACCATATCGTCGAGGGCTACGGCCTGACCGAAACCTCGCCGGTGGCCAGCACCAACCCCTATGGCGAGCTGGCGCGCCTCGGCACCGTGGGTATCCCGGTGGCGGGCACGGCATTCAAGGTCACCGACGACGAGGGCAATGAAATGCCCCTGGGCGAGCGCGGCGAGCTGTGCATCAAGGGGCCGCAGGTGATGAAGGGCTACTGGCAGCGCCCGGACGCCACCGCCGATGCCTTCGACAGCGAGGGCTGGTTCAAGACCGGCGATATCGCAGTGATCGACCCCGACGGTTTCACCCGCATCGTCGACCGCAAGAAGGACATGATCATCGTCTCGGGTTTCAACGTGTACCCGAACGAGATCGAGGACGTGGTCATGGCCCACCCGAAGGTCGCCGCCTGCGCCGCCATCGGCGTGCCGGACGAACGCTCCGGCGAGGCGGTGAAGCTGTTCGTGGTGGCGCGGGAGGGCGGGGTGACCCTGGAAGAGCTGAAGGCCTACTGCAAGGCCAACTTCACCGGCTACAAAGTGCCCAAGCACATCGTCCTGCGGGACTCGCTGCCGATGACTCCTGTAGGAAAAATCCTGCGTCGCGAATTGCGCGAACCCGCCTGACCAGCTACAAGCTATAAGCCACAAGCTGCAAGATAGAGCGGTTGCGCAGCCTCTCTTGCAGCTTGGGACTTAGCAGCTTTCCAAGCGCATTAGACCCTTTACTCTAAAAATGACCAGTTACATATCAAGAGTCATTTTAGTGACCATTCGGGCCGCTTTAGCTCTAGGCGACCCCTGGTAAAGCTGTTACTCTCGGCGCGCTTCGGATCGGTCGGTTTGCAATAAATCGACATCAAATATCAATAATAATCGCATCGACGCGGTGAAGAATTCGCTGTTGCTGGAGGAGTGGGCTTCCATGATCGAAAACTTTTGGAAGGATAAGTACCCAGCCGGGGTTGCTTCGCACATCAACCCGGACGAGTACCCGAATATCCAGGCGGTATTGAAGCAGTCCTGCCAGCGTTTCGCCGATAAACCGGCATTCAGCAATCTGGGCAAGACCCTCACTTATGGCGAGCTGTACGAGTTGTCCGGTGCCTTCGCTGCGTACCTGCAGCAGCACACCGACCTGCAACCCGGAGACCGCATCGCCGTTCAACTGCCAAACGTTCTGCAATATCCCGTAGCCGTTTTCGGTGCCATGCGCGCCGGGCTGATCGTGGTCAACACCAACCCGCTCTACACGGCGCGGGAAATGGAACACCAATTCAACGACTCCGGTGCCAAGGCGCTGGTGTGCCTGGCCAACATGGCGCACCTGGCGGAAAAGGTGGTACCTAAGACGTCGGTCAAGCACATCATCGTCACAGAAGTCGCCGACCTGCTGCCGCCGCTCAAGCGCCTGCTGGTCAACAGCGTCATCAAGTACGTGAAGAAGATGGTCCCGGCCTACAGCCTGCCCACCGCGGTCAAGTTCAACGATGCGCTGGCCAAGGGGCAGGGCAAGGCGGTGAAGGAAGCTGCGCCGTCCCATGACGATGTCGCCGTGCTGCAATACACCGGCGGCACCACCGGCGTGGCCAAGGGCGCCATGCTGACCCACCGCAACCTGATCGCCAACATGCTGCAATGCAAGGCGCTGATGGGTTCCAACCTCAATGAAGGTTGCGAGATCCTCATCACCCCGCTGCCGCTCTATCACATCTACGCCTTCACCTTCCATTGCATGGCGATGATGCTGATCGGCAACCACAACATCCTGATCAGCAACCCGCGCGACCTGCCGGCGATGGTCAAGGAGCTGTCGAAGTGGAAATTCAGCGGTTTCGTCGGCCTCAACACGCTGTTCGTTGCCCTGTGCAACAACGAGGAATTCCGCCGTCTCGACTTCTCCGCCTTGAAGGTGACCCTGTCCGGCGGCATGGCCCTGCAATTGTCGGTGGCCGAACGCTGGAGGGACGTGACCGGTTGCGCCATCTGCGAAGGCTACGGCATGACCGAAACCAGCCCGGTGGCCTCGGTCAACCCGGCGCAGAACATCCAGGTCGGCACCATCGGCATTCCGGTGCCCTCGACCCTGTGCCGGGTCATCGACGACGCCGGCAACGAGCTGCCTCTGGGTGAGATCGGCGAGCTGTGCATCAAGGGTCCGCAGGTGATGAAGGGCTACTGGCAGCGCCAGGACGCCACCGACGAAATCCTCGATGCCGAGGGCTGGCTGAAGACCGGCGATATCGCGGTGATCCAGGCCGACGGCTACATGCGTATCGTCGACCGCAAGAAGGACATGATCCTGGTCTCCGGTTTCAACGTGTACCCCAACGAGCTGGAAGACGTGCTCGCGACCCTGCCGGGCGTGCTGCAATGCGCGGCCATCGGCGTGCCGGACGAGAAGTCGGGCGAGGTGATCAAGGTGTTCATCGTGGTCAAGCCAGGGGTGACCCTGACCCGCGAGCAGGTGATGGAGCACATGCGCGCCAATGTCACCGGCTACAAGGTGCCGCGCTTCGTCGAGTTCCGTGATGCGCTGCCGACTACCAACGTCGGCAAGATCCTTCGTCGCGAACTGCGTGATGAAGAGTTGAAGAAGCAGGGCCTGAAGAAGATCGCCTGAGCCCTTCAGGGCCTCATCGCCGGCAACGCCGGCTCCCACAGGTTTGGTGCACACCATCGAACCCTGTGGGAGCCGGCGTTGCCGGCGATGAGGCCTTCAGGATCAGCGCAATTTCTCAAGCATCTGGTAGTACCACATCCCCGCCGCCAACAGCGGATTCCCCAGCAGATCCCCCATCGGCACCCGCACATGACTGCAGCCGGCGAAGGTGTCGAACTTCTCCAATGTCCCGGTGATCGCCTCGGCCATGATCTCGCCCATGATATGGCTGGTGGCAATGCCATGGCCTGAGTAGCCCTGGCAGTACCAGACGTTCTCCGACAGCTTGCCCAGTTGTGGAATGCGGTTGACCACGATGCCCATGGCGCAGCTCCACTGGAACTCGATGTCCACGCCCTTGAGCGCCGGGAAGGTGCGTTCGATGCAGGGGCGCAGCTCCCCGGCGATATCCCGCGAATCCCGACCCGAATAGTTGGCGCCGCCGCCGAACAGCAGGCGGCCGTCGGCGGTCATGCGGTAGTAATCGAGGACGAAACGGCAGTCGTACACCGCCAGGTCATGCGGGTTGAGCTGGCGCGCCAGGTCGCCCAGTGGCGCGGTGGTGACGATGCCGCCCATGGCCGGAAAGATCTTGCCCTTGAGCTGGCGTTTTTCCAGCTTGTGATAGACGTCGCCGGCCAGCATCACCTGCTTCGCCTCGATCCGGCCCTTGGCCGTGACCACGGCCGGACGCGGGCCATGGACGATTTCCAGCACTTCCGAATTTTCGAAGATCAGCGCGCCAAGGCTGTGGGCGGCGCGGGCCTCGCCCAGGCACAGGTTGAGCGGATGCAGGTGCAGGTTGCGCAGGTTCTTCAGTGCCCCGAGGTACAGCGGCGAGTCCAGGTGCTGGCGCACGCCGGCCTGGTCGAGCAGTTGCACCTGGTCGCCCATGCCGCGACGTTCGGCTTCTGCGGCGAAGCCGCGCAGTTCGCTCAGGTGCGACGGCTTCATCGCCGCATGCAGATGGCCGCGCTTGAGGTCGCAGTCGATGCTGTAGCGGGCGACCCGCTGCTCGATGATCTGGTGCCCGCGAAAGCGCAGATGCCAGATGAAGTCGTCGACGTCGTCGCCGAGGCGGGCGCGCATCTGTTTGCGCATGGCTTCGTCGCCGGACAGGCTGCCGGTGACCTGGCCGCCATTGCGGCCGCTGGCGCCCCAGCCGATGCGGTTGGTCTCGACCACCGCCACCTTCAGGCCGCGTTCGGCCAGTTCCACGGCTGTAGCCACGCCGGTGAAGCCACCGCCGATGATCGCCACGTCGACCTCCACCGTGCCTTCCAGGGTCGGGTACTGGGTGCTGTCGTTGAGGCTGGCGCTGTAATAGGAGGCGGCGCGCTGGGCGCTGCCACGGTGCAAAGCTGCATTCATGAGGCGAATCCTTGGCAGAAAAAGAGAAAGCGGTTCAGGCCTGGGTCAGGTACCAGCGCCAGTCCTGTTCGCCGACTTCGGCCATGAACTGACGGTATTCGGCGCGCTTGACCTTGAGGTAGATGCCGAGAAACTCGCTGCCCAGGGTGTCGCGGGCCCAGGCCGAGCCCTCCAGGGCGGTCAGGGCGCTGAGCCAGTCGGTGGGCAGCAGTTCGCTGGCCTGGGCATAGCCGTTGCCTTCCACCGGTGCGCCGGGATCGAGCTGCTGGCGCAGGCCGTGGTGGACCGCGCCGAGCAGGGCGGCGGCGGCCAGATAAGGGTTGGCGTCGGCGCCGCAGATGCGGTGCTCGATATGCCGGGTTGGCGCCGGGCCGCCGGGCACCCGCAGGCTCACGGTGCGGTTGTCGATGCCCCAGGTCGGTGCCAGCGGCGCGTAGCTGTTGGCCTGGAAGCGCCGGTAAGAGTTGGCGTTGGGGCAGAACAGCAGCAGCGAATCGAGCAGCGCGTCGAGCATGCCGCCCACCGCCTGGCGCAGCAGCGGGGTGCCGGCCGGGTCTTCGCTGGCGAACAGGTTGTTGCCCTCGGCGTCGGCCAGGCTCACATGCATATGCATGCCGGTCCCGGCCAGGTCGGCGAACGGCTTGGCCATGAAGCAGGCCTGCATGCCGTGCTTGTGCGCCACACCCTTGACGATGCGCTTGTAGCGCACCGCCTGGTCCATGGCCAGCAGGGCGTCGCCGTGTTCCAGGGTGATTTCCACCTGGCCCGGGGCGTACTCGGAAATCGCCGTGCGCGCCGGAATGCCCTGGGCCTTGCAGGCGGCGTAGAGGTCGGCGAGGAAGGGTTCGAGCTGTTCCAGTTCACGCAGGCCATAGACCTGCGTGCTTCGCGGTCGCCCGCCATCGGCGTCGCGTGCCGGTTGCGGTCGGCCCGTGCTGTCGCGCTGCTGGTCGAGCAGGTAGAACTCCAGCTCGCAGGCCATCACCGGGTGGTAGCCGTCGGCCTTGAGCGCCTCGATCACCCGTAGCAGCACATGGCGCGGGTCGGCGTTGGCGGCGGGCAGGCCTTGTTCCGGGTGCATGCTGACCTGCACCGCAGCAGTCGGGATCTGCCGCCACGGCAGGCGTACCAGGCTGTCCTCCAGCGGGTAGGCGCGGCAGTCGATATCGCCGACTTCCCAGACCAGTCCGGAGTTTTCCACGTCGTCGCCGTGCAGGGTCAGGCCGAGGATGGTACTGGGCAGGGGCCGGCCGCTTTCATAGACCGCCAGCAGCTCCTCGCGGTGCAACAGTTTGCCGCGCGGTACGCCGTTGGCGTCGAGGATGAACAGCTCGATCATTTCGATATCGGGGTTGGCGTCCAGGAACGCGCGGGCCTGCTCGATGGGGGCAAAGTGCATGGGTGTTCTCGCTTGCGCCAGGGCGGCGCGCTGGGAATCGACAAGGCGGCCGATGCAAAAGCACGGCCAGGGTTATCGGTCAGGCGAGAGTGGTATCCGGTGGGCGGGCATGGCGGCAATGCCACAAGGCCCAGAACGCGAGGATCACGTGGACCAGAGGGTTTTCACCACGGCGGGCCCGCACCTTCGGGAACGAAGGGGCTTGATGGGGGCGGGGCGCAGCGCTGGGCAAAATCATGCCCTGATACTCCCATGCTGGCGAAGGGTTATTAAATTGTTGTTTATGTAACCTCAGTCAAGGATCCACTAAACAAATCAGAAGGCACCGCCGACCTTGTGGGAGCTGGCTTGCCAGCGATAGCGGTCGACCGGACAACATCGATGTTCATGCCGGCCTCATCGCTGGCAAGCCAGCTCCCACAAGGTCAGTGGCGGTGCCTAATGGTCGGCAAATCTGCGACAATCGCCGGCTACTTCAAGCCGATCACTTCCGCGCGGGACTCACCCGTGCCGCCAAAGACCTCATGACCGACCAGAACGCCGCCATCGGGCAACTGCTGAAAAACCTCGATCACGCCATGGTTGCCGAGCGCCATCGCCTGCGCCGGCAACTGCACGAACTGCGCAAGCATCCCGACGAAGCCAAGCTAGCCCAGTGGGCGCAGCGGGTCCAGGCCTCCTGCGACCAGACCGCCGCGCGCAAGGCCAGCGTGCCGTCCATCCGCTACGACGACAGCCTGCCGATCGCTGCCAAGCGCGGCGAAATCAAGAAGCTGGTGGCGCAGCACCAGGTGGTGATCATCGCCGGCGAAACCGGCTCGGGGAAAACCACCCAGTTGCCGAAGATCTGCCTGGAGCTGGGCCGCGGCCAGTTCGGCCTGATCGCCCATACCCAGCCGCGGCGGATCGCAGCGCGCAGCGTCGGCGCCCGGGTCGCGGAGGAACTGGGCACGCCATTGGGGGCGCTGGTCGGCTACCAGGTGCGTTTCGAGGACCAGAGCGATGCCAACACCCTGGTCAAGCTGATGACCGATGGCATCCTCCTGGCCGAAACCCAGCACGACCGCTTCCTCGAACGCTACGACACCATCATCGTCGACGAGGCCCACGAGCGCAGTCTCAACATCGACTTCCTGCTCGGCTACCTGAAAACCCTGTTGCCACGCCGTCCCGACCTGAAGGTGATCATCACCTCGGCGACCATCGACCTGGAGCGCTTCTCCAAGCACTTCGGCAACGCACCGATCATCGAAGTCTCCGGCCGTACCTTCCCGGTGGAAACCTGGTACCGGCCGTTGACCAGCGAGCAGGACGAGGAGGGCAACCGGGTCGAGGACGACCTCACCGTCGACCAGGCGATCCTCGCCACCCTTGACGAGATCGCCGCCCACGAGCGCAGCGTCGGCAAGGGCCCGGGGGATGTGCTGGTGTTCCTCCCCGGCGAGCGCGAGATCCGCGATGCCGCCGAGGTGCTGCGCAAGGCGCAACTGCGCCATACCGAGATCCTGCCGCTGTACGCGCGCCTCTCGCCGGCCGAGCAGCAGCGCATCTTCCAGTCCCATCCGGGGCGCAGGGTGGTGCTGGCGACCAACGTCGCCGAGACCTCGCTGACCGTGCCGGGCATCCGCTACGTGATCGACAGCGGTACCGCGCGCATCAGCCGCTACAGCTACCGGGCCAAGGTCCAGCGCCTGCCGATCGAGGCGGTGTCCCAGGCCAGCGCCAACCAGCGCAAGGGCCGTTGCGGCCGGGTCGAGCCGGGCATCTGCGTGCGCCTGTACAGCGAAGAAGACTTCAACGCCCGTCCGGCCTTTACCGATCCGGAGATCCTGCGCACCAACCTCGCCGCGGTGATCCTGCAGATGCTCCATCTGCGCCTCGGCGCCATCGACGAATTCCCCTTTATCGAGCCGCCGGATGGCAAGGCCATCAGCGACGGCTTCAACCTGTTGCAGGAACTCTCGGCGGTCAACCGCGAGAACCAGCTGACCCCGCTGGGCCGCCAGCTGGCGCGCCTGCCGGTGGACCCGCGCCTCGGCCGCATGCTGCTCGAAGGCGCCAAGCAGGGCAGCCTGCAGGAAGTGCTGATCGTCGCCAGTGCGCTGTCGGTGCAGGACCCGCGCGAACGCCCGCCGGAGCGCCAGCAGGCCGCCGACCAGGCCCATGCGCAATGGAAGGACGCCGATTCGGACTTCGCCGCGCTGGTCAATCTGTGGCGCGGTTTCGAAGAGCAGCGCCAGGCGCTGACTTCCAGCCCGCTGCGCAACTGGTGTCGCAAGAACTTCCTCAACTACCTGCGCCTGCGCGAATGGCGCGACGCCCATCGCCAGCTCGGGCTGATCTGCCGTGACCTGCAACTGGGCGTGAACAAGGAGCCGGCGGACTTCCCGCGACTGCACAAGGCGATCCTCTCCGGCCTGCTCAGCCAGATCGGCCAGAAGACCGAAGAAGGCGATTACCTCGGTGCGCGGCAGCGGCGCTTCTGGGTGCATCCGTCTTCCGGCATCGGCAAGAAGCGCCCGCAATGGATCATGACCGCCGAGCTGGTGGAAACCACCAAGCTCTACGCGCGCATGGTGGCGAAGATCGATTCCGACTGGATCGAGCCGCTGGCCGGGCACCTGCTGAAGAAAAACCACTTCGAGCCGCACTGGGAGAAGAAGCGCGGCCAGGTGGTGGCCTTCGAGCAGGTCACCCTGTACGGCCTGATCATCGTCGGTCGGCGCCCGGTGCATTACGGCCCGATCGACCCGCAGACTTCCCGCGAGCTGTTTATCCGCGAGGGTCTGGTGGGCGGCGAGATCAACTCCCGGGCCAAGTGCCTGGCGGCGAACAAGAAGCTGCTGGAAGAACTCGACGAACTGGAAGCCAAGGCCCGCCGCCGTGACATCCTCGCCGACGAGGAAACCCTCTACGGCTTCTACGAGGAGCGCCTGCCGGCCGAGATCCACCAGACCGCCACCTTCGACAGCTGGTACCGGGTCAACAGCCAGAAAGACCCGCAACTGCTGATCATGCGCGCTGAAGACGTGCTGGCCCGCGAGGCCAGCGAGGTTACCGCCGCGCAGTACCCGGACACCCTGCGCCTGGGCGACCTGAAGCTGTCGCTGACCTACCACTTCGAGCCGAATCATCCGCGCGACGGCGTCACCGTGCGGGTCCCGGCGCCGTTGCTGCCGAGCCTGCCGGGCGAGCGCCTGGAGTGGCTGGTGCCGGGGCTGCTGGAGGCCAAGTGCATCGCCCTGGTACGCAACCTGCCCAAGGCCCTGCGCAAGAACTTCGTGCCGGTGCCGGACTTCGTCAAGGCGGCCCTGGCGCGCATGACCTTCGCCGAGGGTTCGCTGCCCCAGTCTCTGGGCCGCGAGCTGCTGCGCATGACCGGCGCGCGGGTCAGCGACGAGGCCTGGGCCGAGGCGGCGGAGCAGGTGGAAAGCCATCTGAAAATGAATATCGAAGTGGTCGACGGCCAGGGCAAGTTCCTCGGCGAAGGCCGCGACCTGGCCGAGCTGACCGCGCGCTTCGCTGCCGCCAGCCAGGCGGCGCTGGCCGTGCCGCAGTCGGAAAAGGCGCAGAAGCCGGTGGAAGCCAAGGGCTTCGTCAAGGTCGAGCAGACCGCCCAGCAGAAGATCGCCGGGTTGTCGATGACGGTCTACCCGGCCCTGGTGGAGGAAGGCGGCACGGTCAAGGAAGGGCGCTTCTCGACTCAGGCCGAAGCCAGCTTCCAGCACCGCCGCGCCTTGCAGCGCCTGCTCCTGCAACAACTGGCCGAGCCGGCCAAGTTCCTGCGTGGCAAGCTGCCGGGACTGACCGAACTGGGCCTGCTGTATCGCGAGCTGGGCCGGGTCGAGTCGCTGGTCGAGGACATCCTGTTGGCCAGCCTCGACAGCTGCGTGCTCGACGGCGAGGCGGAACTGCCGCGTGACGGCGCTGCCCTGGCTTCCCTGGCCGAGCGCAAGCGTGGCAGCTGGACTGAGCATGCCGAGCGCCTGGCCCGCCTGGTGCTGGACATCCTCAAGCTGTGGCACGGTCTTCAGAAGCGCTTCAAGGGCAAGATCGACCTGGCCCAGGCGGTGGCGCTCAACGATATCAAGCAGCAACTGGGCAACCTGGTCTATCCGGGCTTCGTCCGCGAGACCCCGGGCCTGTGGCTCAAGGAGCTGCCGCGCTACCTCAAGGCCATCGAGCTGCGCCTGGAAAAACTCGGCGCCCAGGTGCAGAAGGACCGGGTCTGGAGCGGCGAGCTGGGCAACCTCTGGGCGCAGTACAAGGCCCGCGCCGACAAGCACGCTCAGGAGGGCAAGCGCGACGAGCAGTTGCAGCTCTATCGCTGGTGGCTGGAAGAGTACCGGGTCTCGCTGTTCGCCCAGCAACTGGGGACCAAGGCCCCGATTTCCGACAAGCGCCTGAGCAAGCAGTGGAGCCAGGTCGAGCCCTGACAGACGGGCGCCGGGTTGTGCTCCGAAAGGGGCCAACCCGGCGCAGTTGTGGCACACTTGGCAACATTTACCGCGGCCGGATGCCACGGCAACCCCCTTTCGAACAGCCTGCAATGGCTCTGGACCAAGGGATCATTGCAGGTCTGAACTGGTACTTTGGTGCCAGTTCGAATCAACCCAACAGAGGATCGATCGTGCATAACGTCGTCATCAGCGGCACTGGCCTGTACACCCCGGCCAACAGCATTTCCAACGAAGAGCTGGTGGAATCCTTCAACACCTATGTCGCGCAGTTCAACGCCGACAACGCCACCGCCATCGAGCGTGGCGAGGTCCAGGCCCTGGCCGAGTCCAGCGCCGCCTTTATCGAAAAGGCCTCGGGGATCAAGAGCCGTTTCGTCATGGACAAGGCCGGCATCCTCGATCCGCAGCGCATGACTCCGCGCCTGCCGGAGCGCAGCAACGACGAGCCGTCGATCCTCTGCCAGATGGGCGTCGCCGCCGCCGAGCAGGCCCTGGCTCGCGCCGGCCGCACTGCCGCCGATGTCGACGCGGTGATCGTCGCCTGCTCCAACCTGCAGCGTCCGTATCCGGCCATCGCCATCGAGGTACAGCAGGCCCTGGGCATCAACGGCTTCGGCTTCGACATGAACGTCGCCTGCTCCTCGGCAACCTTCGGCATCCAGGTTGCCTGCAACAGCGTGCAACTGGGCCAGGCCCGCTCGGTGCTGGTGGTCAGCCCGGAAATCTGCACCGGCCACCTGAACTTCCGCGACCGTGACAGCCACTTCATCTTCGGTGACGCGGCCACCGCCGTGCTGGTGGAACGTGCCGACCTGGCGACCTCGGAGCACCAGTTCGATATCGTCAGTACCAAGCTGCTGACCCAGTTCTCCAACAACATCCGCAACAACTTCGGCTTCCTCAACCGCGCGGCGGAAGAGGGCGTGGGCGCACCGGACAAGCTGTTCGTCCAGGAAGGCCGCAAGGTGTTCCGCGAGGTCTGCCCGATGGTCGCCGAGCTGATCGGCCAGCACCTGGCGGAAAACAATCTCAATGTCAGCGACGTCAAGCGCTTCTGGCTGCACCAGGCCAACCTGAGCATGAACCAGCTGATCGTCAAGAAGCTGCTCGGTCGCGACGCTCTGGAAGAGGAAGCCCCGGTGATCCTCGACCGTTACGCCAACACCAGCTCGGCCGGCTCGGTGATTTCCCTGCACAGCCACCAGGACGACCTGCCCAAGGGCGCGCTGGGCGTGCTCAGCTCGTTCGGTGCCGGGTATTCGATCGGTAGCGTGATCCTGCGCAAGCGCTGATCTCTCCCGAACATTTATGTTGTTGCTGCTGGCCTCATCGCCGGCAACGCCGGCTCCCACAGGGTTTGCGGTGCATGCAATGCCTGTGGGAGCCGGCGTTGCCGGCGATGAGGCCGGTATGGACACCTGATAAAGCGTCATTGATCCGGAATCCAGGAGGACTGGTGTAATCTGCCAGCAAAAAGCCATAAGCTTTTTCGAAGCGGCAGCGGTTTCAGCAGGGTTAAGCAAAATGTTCGAGATAGATCGCAACAGCAAAGTGCTGTTGGTGGACCAGATTCGCAACGAAATCATCAGCCGCATCGAGGCCTTCCAGTGGGTTCGCGGCAGTCGCCTGCCATCGGTCCGAGCCCTGTCCAAACAGCTGGGCGTGAGCATTTTCACGGTCAGCAGCGCTTATGAAGACCTGGTCGCCCGGCAGATCATCGAGTCCCGCCCCGGCGCCGGTTACTACATCCTGGCTTCCGGCCCCGCCGACACCGGCAAGGACTCGGAGCGGATGATCCCGCCGTCCAGCCTGCATGCCGGCTTTCTCTACCGCGCCCTGGACCCTTCGCAATACGATTTTCCCGTCAGTTCCGGTTACCTGCCGCCCTCGTGGCTGGCTGATGCCGTACCGGCTTCGGTCACCGGCCGGCTGATCCGCAACACCCTGTCCTGCAGCGTCCCGGCTCCCGCCGCCGGCAGCCAGGAGCTGCGCTCGGTGATCGCCAAGAAGCTGCGCGAGCTGCAGATCAACGCCTCCAGCACCCAGATCGTGGTGACCATCGGCGCCACCCATGCCTTCTCGCTGATTCGCAACATGATGCTCGAACCCGGCGATTACCTGCTGGTGGAGGACCCGAGCTACCTGCTGCTGCAGCTCAAGCTGATCAAGGACCGTGATTTCAACATCATCACCGTGCCGCGCACCCACGACGGCCCGGACCTGGAAGTCATGGAAGAGATGGTCGCCAAGTACCGGCCCAAGCTGTTCCTGACCCAGACCCTGATCCACAACCCCACCGGCGGCAATACCTCGCCAGCCAAGGGCTTCCGCATCCTGTCGCTGGCGCAGAAATACGACTTCCATATCGTCGAGGACGATATCTTCGGCGCCCTGTGCACCAAGCAGACCCTGCGCCTGAGCAGCCTGGACGAGTGGAACCGGACCTTCTACCTGAGTGGTTTCAGCAAGGTGCTCAGCCCGGCGCTGCGCCTGGGCTACGTGGTAGCGCCGCCAGCGTTCGTCGAGGGCCTGGTGGAGCAGAAGATGTACAACGTGCTGTGTGGTTCGTCACTGGACGAGACGATCGTGGCCTATACCCTGGAATCCGGACGCTATCAGCACCATCTGGATGCCTTGCGCCAGCGGGTGATGCACGAGCGCATCCGCGCGCGGGACTGGTTGACCAAGGTCGGGGTGGAAATCGACGAGGGAGTGGTGGAGGGATTGTTCATCTGGGCGCGCTTCCCTGCGCACGTGGATCTTCGCCGCCTGATCGAGGAGGCGCACGATGCCCGGATATTCCTGGCCCCGGGTTCGCTGTTCAGCAACACCCGTGGGTACGACCAGTACATCCGTTTGAATGTCAGTCATTGCAACGACATGCGTTTCAGACAATTTGTCGCTGACCATCTATGCAGCGAAACTGCCAGCGCTTGAAGTAGTCGGCGAAGGTGCTGACCTGGCCCAGGTCCTCGTAGGAGTAGATGACGCCGTTGAGGATCTGCACCACATCGTTGTCGCGCAGGGTGGGGATGAAGGAGTCCTCGAGAATCTCCATGCCGTTGACGGCCAGGCTCAGATCGTCGATCCAGTACAGCGGCTTGCCGTCCTTTCCCGACCAGATCCGGCTGTCGGCATAAAAGGATTTCAGCGCCAATCCATTGGTTTGCATGGGCATAGGGTTGATCCTGCTTCGACTGATTGAAGAGTTGGCCATGGCTCAGGCCTTCCTTTGCGCGCGGAAACGCAGGCGTGTCGCGTCCACGGTCCAGTGCCCGCTGTCGTCCAGCAGGTCGCGGACCAGTTCCTCGGTCACTTCCTCCAGAAAGGCGTCGCGCATTTCCAGAGGTACCGCCTCCAGGTAGTGGCCACAGCAATCCTTGATCCACTGGCCGATCGGCACCTCCAGTACCAGCGGTTGCTCGAACCAGCTGATATGGCTGACGTGGAAGCCGGCCTGCTCCAGCACCTGCTGGTATTCATGCGCGTTGGGCAGGTACCAGCGCTCCAGCTCGGTCCAGTCGATCGAGCGCCGTTCCAGGGCGCCGTTCAGGGCCCGACGCACCAGCGCGGCATGGGCACTGCCGGGCAGCTCGCCGACGAAACGCCCGCCCGGCTTGAGGGCCATGAAGGCGCCGATGGCGACTTCGTCGGCCTGGTGCATCTCATGCAGGGCGTCATGGCTGAACACCACGTCGAATTCCTGATGGAAATACAGCTCCTCGGCATTGCCCCGTTTTACATCGAGTCCGCGGGCGCGGGCTGCCACCACCCGCTGCGGGTCGATGTCGAAACCCACCACCTCGGCGCCCTGGCTAGCCAGTTGCGCCGTCAGGCAGCCATCGCCGCAGCCGATGTCCAGCACCTGCTCGCCGGCCTTGACCGCCAGCAGGCCGAGCAGCCCATCGACATAGCGCGCGATGCAGTGCGTGGGGGTATCCGGCGGTTCGCTGCCGGGGCGGAAAAAACTCGGAGCACTCATCTGATGTATCCGTCTTGTTGCGGGATAAAAAAGCGCGCGCCGGTCGCCCGACGCGCGCAAAGGTTCAGAGACGCTTGGACAGCCAGACCAGCACGATGACGATGGCGCACACCGCCGGGGTCAGCCAGTTCCAGGCTTCGCCCATCAGCCAGATGGAGAAGGCGAAGGTGAAGAAGGGTTGCAGCAGCTGCAGCTGGCTGATGCGCTGGATACCGCCCAGGGCCAGGGCGCGGTTCCACGAGAAGAAGCCCAGCAGCGAGTTGATCAGGGCCAGGAACAGCAGCGCGGCAACGCCCTGGCCCGGCAGGTTGGCGATGGTCTCGCCGTCATACAGGAACAGGCTCACCGGCAGCAGCACCGGCAGGCTGACCACCAGGGTCCAGCACATCACCTGCCAGCCCGGCAGTTCCTTGGACAGCGCGCCGCCCTGGGCATAGCCGAAGCCGGCCAGGACCACGGCGCCAAGCAGGGCCAGGTCACCGATGTAGATGTCCTGCACATCGGACTTGATCACGGTGTAGGCGAACACGGTGAGGAAGCCCAGGCTCGACACCAGCCAGAACAGTTTCGACGGGCGGGTGCCGGTGATCAGGGTGCCGAAGATCGCCGTGGACAGCGGCAGCGCCGCCAGGACCACGCCGCCGTGGCTGACCGGCACGTACTGCATGCCCAGCGCGGTAAGAATCGGGAAGCCGTAGACGATGCCGGTGGAGGTCAGCAGCATGCGCTTGAGCTGGGAGCCGTTGGGCAGTTTGGCGCGGCCGATGATCAGGAACGGAATCGCCGCGAACGCAGCCAGGACCGAGCGGAAAAAGCCGACCTGCAGGGCGCTCAGGTCACCGGCGAGCATCTTCGCCGCCGGCAGGGTCATGGCGAAGGCGGCGACGGAGATCAGGCCGAGGAAGTAGGCCTGGACGTCCTGGTTCTTGGTGTCTTGAAAACTGGCGACTGTACTTTGCGTCATTGCAGCGGTTCCTTGTGGCTTTACCGGTAAGGCATCCGCCCGTCATGGGCGGATGCGCACGCCGGTCAGATCTGTTTGTTGTTCAGGTTCGGTTTGTCCAGCGGGCTGGTGCTGAGGAAGAACACCAGCGAGGTGCGGGTTCCGCTTTCCACCTTGCGCACGCCGTGGGGGATCTCGCAGCGGTTGATCAGCACGTCGGCGTAGCCGGTTTTCAGCAGGCTTTCCTTGCCTTCGTAGTCGACGAAGAACTCGCCGCCGCCGTAGTCCTTGCCGAACTGGATGACCACCGAGTAGCGGTATTCCAGGTTGCTGTAGGTGTCGATGTGCTTGCCGATGAAGTTGCCTTCTTCCAGCTGGTTGGCCTGGCAGCGACGGATATAGCTTTCGCCGCCCATGATCCCGTTGAAGAACTCGCGGCTCTTGCCGGAGGAGAGGATCTCCACCACGCGCTTGCCCCACGGATCGTTGCGGTACACCGGCAACTGGCCTTTCTGGTCTTCCATGAAGCGGCCGACCGAAAGGAAGTTCTGCTCGCCCACGTCACCGATCTCGATGATGGTCTTGGGGATCACCTGGCAGGCTTCTTCCATGTAGGCCAGGTCTTCCCGGGAGAACAGCTGGGCAGCGTTGAGGGCTGCATAGGCGCTGCTGTTCAGTTGCTGGCTTGCCGCTTGAATCGTCTCTTGCATGATCAGGCTCCTTGAGAACTGGGCGTGGGGTACAGCATGTCTTGGGGGTGGATGGCAGCGGTTTGCAGTGGAGCGAAGGGCTCGCGTACGCCGCGGCACATGTGGTCGCGAATCAGGTACAGGCCGGCCATGAAGCCCCAGACTTCGAGGAAGGGGCCGTAGCTCGAAGGTTGTCCCTCGATGCTGGCGCGGTAGTTGGCGATATGCCGGTAATGCACGTTCGGCCGACGGTGGTGGGCGTCGTGGTTGGGCAGGTCCTGCGGGTAGACGTACAGGCGCACCGGTACATCCAGCAGCAGCGCCTTGAGCAGCCAGGCACTCCAGGCGCCAATCCCGCCGCTTGGCGGCGTGCGACCCTGGAAGCGACCCCAGGTCAGGCGACCGTAATGCGGCTTGTCGGCCCGGCCTTCTTCCCGTTGGTAGAACCACAGGTGCTCGGTGAACAGTTGCAGCCACATCGAATGCTCGAAGAGCACCGCCCGCGGGATCCCGTAGATCAGGGCGAAGGCCATCAGGCTGTCGCTGGCCCACAGCAGCACCAGCAGTACTGCCCAGAACACCAGGCGAAAGCGCACTTCGTCCCGTGGCGGCCGCACGAGGCAGTCGTTCAGGGTCGCGCGCCACTGGCGCAGCAGGTAGGCCGGGCGGAACGGCGTGCAGATCACCCGCCACCAGTAGGCCAGCTCCGGCATGCCCGGGTAGAAGCCCTGGGCCTGGATAAAGCGCTGGTCCGGATCGATGTCGGTGCACAACACATGGATGTTGTGGTGCTCGCGGACATGGCTCTGGTTGTAGGTGTCCCAGTCCTGGTACAGCAGCGGCGTGGTCAGGAAGAAGCGGGCGTAACGCTGGGCCCGCGCCTTGTCCTTGAGCACCGCGCCGTGGGTCAGGTAGTGGAAGGTCGCCTGCATGCTGCGCAGGCGGTTGACCATCAGCACCCAGGCGCCGATCACCAGCAGCACCGCGAGCAGCGGATGGAAAGCCCCGTCCAGCACCGCCTTGCCGAGCAGTACCAGGCCGATCATCACCGCCCAGGTAAACAGCAGGTGCAGCAGCAGGAAACGCTCGCCGGTCTGCTCCATGCGTGCCTTCAGGGCCTCGTTCGGCTGTACCTGACCCTTGCCGGTCAGCCAGGTCCACAGCGGCTGGAACGGCAGGCCGGCGTAGGCGGCGCGCAGATTGCCCTGGGGCCCGTACTGGCAGTAGTGGGTCGTGTTGGTTGGCTGGTTCATCAGTACACCCGCGTCAGGTAGAGGACCGGGATGTCGCTGTACAACCAGTAGAACGGCTGCATGCGGTTATGGTCGGCGCCGATCACGATCGGGTTCTGCCATTGCCGGGCGAAGACCTTGCCGATGGCCGCATACTCCGCGCCCTGGGCGTAGAGGATGTGCATCAGCTCGTCGTTGCTGCGGTTCTGGTGCCAGGCCTGGTACAGCGGCAGGCGCGCGTTGAAGATCGACGCGTAGTCCAGGTCGCTTTCAACGATGCAGCCGTTGTCGCGATTGGCCAGGCGTTGCTCGGCCTCGGCGGTCAGGGCATGCCACTGCGCTTCGCCACCGGCGGCCTCGGCGATCATGATCGACTCGGTGTCCGGGCCTAGCAGGTCGAGGATCTTCTGCTGACTGATGCGCAGCTTGCGGGCGAAGCCTTCGCGGGTTTCCTTGAGACGGTCGAGGGTGGAGGCGTCGAAACCCTCGAAATCGCCGGCGCCGATGGCGATGCGTGCGTCGATACCGTGTTTTCTCAACACCGCTTGCAGCGCTGGCAGGGTCTTGACCACCCGCCCGGCCACCAGGCCGATGCCTTCGCCCAATTGCTCGAAGGTGTAGCGCAGCCGGCCGTTCTTGCTTTCGTAGCCGTAGTCCGGGCACACCGGCGAGACCAGGGTGATGGTTTCGCCAGCCAGGCCCTTGGCCAGGGTTTCGGCGAAACGGGCCATGAAGTGCGGCGCCGAGTTGCTGAAGGAGAGGCGTTCGAAGGCGCGTTCCAGGTCGATCACCAAGGCGTCTGGCAGAACTGTCATGGCCGGGTAGCGGACCTTCAGTGCCGGAGTGGTCACGGTGTTGTCGTTGACCGCGCAGAGCAGCAGGTTGAGCAGCGAAGGGCGACTTTGATTGATATAGGGTTTATCCAGGATCAAGGTCTTGCGGCCTTCACTGTTACGCACTTGCCACTGAAAACCCGGAAACTTCGACTGGATAAAACGATAGAACGGCATATAACGTGGAAGTCCGGTCTGTTCGTCATCTGCCTGTTGAAAGCGGGCATACACGGCGGACAGTCGTGAAACTTCTTCTTCGATACACAATGCCTTGACCAGATCGGCCGGTGGTTGTTGTGACAACGAGATCGGCGACAACACGCGCTTGCTGATCAACTTATGGGTAAGTTTGTTTCTGACGTAATACTTCGCGAGAGATTGGCTCATGGCATCACCGATACGAAAGTTCCTGGTCAGCAGGCGTTAGTTCGATAAGGTTGATATTCACGTGGGGCGGCTGGCGCAGGGCCCAGACCACCGCATTGGCGACATCCTCCGGTTCCAGCGGGGTCAGGCTGCTGTACACCTGGTCGGCCTTGGCCTGGTCGCCGTTGCACTGCACCAGGGCGAACTCCGAGCGGGTCTTGCCCGGCGCCACCGTGGTCAGGCGCACCCGGCTGCCCACCAGCTCGGTGCGCAGGCAGCGGCCGAAGTGGTCGACGAAGGCCTTGGAGGCGGCGTACACATGCCCGCCCCGGTAGTGCACATGGGCCCCGATCGAGCTCAGGTTGACCACATGCCCGTGGCCGCTGGCGATCAGTCGTGGCAATAGCGCGCGGGTCACGTTGATCAAACCGTGGACATTGGTATCGAGCATGGTTGCAATCTGCTCGTCCGTTATATCCAGCAAGCTACCCTGGCCCTGAAGAAGTCCGGCGCCATTTACAAGTGCATTGATAGTTGCAAATGCTTCAGGCAGTTCATTGAGCTGCTTATTCAACGACTGACTGTCGCGAACATCACAAGTTACTGCGTGGAACTGTCCGTGGAATTCATCGGTCAATTGATTGAGGCGATCTTCCCGACGGCCGATTCCGATAACTTTGCTTCCCTGCTTTAGCAAAATTCTGGCGCAAGCCAGCCCGATGCCAGACGTCACTCCGGTGACGACGACCGTTTCATCAGTTTTCAATTGATGCTCCTTCTTACTTGCACTGTTAGGTGAGGTGGTGTTGCTACCTGGAAGCGTCCGTGCCTGATGAACGAGTGCAGATTAGAAAGAGCGTCGGGGGATGTACCGGTACAGCCGGAGGGCTGCGCGCCGAACTGTCTGGTCGCCGGACCATGACAGTTTGCGAAGGAAGATCAGGACGGTTCGGCGGCGGAACGGACCGGTGCCAGCGCAAAGGATTGCGCCGTGTGCGGTTTTGTCGCGCAGAGGGTGGCGGGAGGGTTCATGGCCGTGGCAAGGCCCGACAGGCGGGCGTTTTGCCATATTCCTGATGGGAGTAAAAAAGTTCCGCTGTCATAAAACATTTATATAAAAGCCACTGATCTGAAATAACCCCCCGCCAAGATTCCTCCCCAGCACAAGTGGCCCTGGCCGCGTGTTTTTTCAACGTAATCAAGACCATAAAACGTTAGGGGAGCTTCATCGATGATCCGTAAGCACTTCGCAGGTTTCGCAGCCAGCGCCTTGGCCATGGCCGTTACCGCCCAGGCTTTCGCGGGTACCGTGACCACCGACGGCGCCGATATCGTAGTCAAGACCAAAGGTGGCCTCGAGGTCGCTACCACTGACAAGGAGTTCAGCTTCAAGCTGGGCGGTCGTATCCAGGCTGACTACAGTACTTTCGACAATTTCTACACCGTCAACGGCAACAAGGCTGACGCCGGTTATTTCCGTCGTGCCTACCTGGAACTGGGCGGCACCCTGTACAAGGACTGGGCCTACCAGATCAACTACGACTTCTCGCACAACTCCGGTGGCGACAACCGTAGCGAAGACGGTTATTTCGACGAGGCCTCGCTGGCCTACACCGGCTTCAGCCCGATCGTGATCAAGGCTGGCCGTTTCGACCCGGAATTCGGTCTGGAAAAGGCTACCAGCTCCAAGTGGGTCACCGCTGTCGAGCGTAACGCCGCCTACGATACCGTCGACTGGACCAACAGCCACAACGGTGGCCTGGGCATCCAGGTTTCCGGCACCGCAATGGACTCCCTGTACGGTTCCGCTGGCGTATACGCCAAGGACGCAACCAACGCCGACAAGGACGGCGACAGCACCAAGCAGTTCAACCTGCGTGGTGTCTTCGCTCCGCTGCACAAGGACGGTGAAGTCCTGCACTTCGGCGTCAACTTCGCCCAGCGCGACCTGTCCGACACCTCCTTCGATGGCCGTATCCGCAGCCGTCTGGGCATGCGTGGCGTGAGCACCGACGGCGGCCAGGATGCTGGTACCAACGGCAACCGTCTGACCATCGGTGGTGCCAACAACACCCCGGCTGGCGCCTATGACAAGGATCAGGCCTGGGGTCTGGAACTGGCCGGCGCATTCGGTCCGTTCTCCGCCCAGGGTGAGTACATCAAGCGCAAGGTCCAGGCTGACGCTGCTGCTTACCAGGACATCAAGACCACCGGTTACTACGGTCAACTGGCCTACACCATCACCGGCGAGTCGCGCATCTACAAACTCGGCAAGTTCGACGCCATCAAGCCTCAGAACAAGCAGATCGGTGCCTGGGAAGTCTTCTACCGCTACGACCACATCAAGGGCGAAGACGACAACGGCGCTTACGCCAACGTTGGCGACATCGAAGGTGCCGTGCACAACCTCGGTGTGAACTGGTATGCCAACGAGTCGATCAAGCTGACCGGCCAGTACGTCAAGGCCAAGGTCGACAACGCCCAGAACTCTGTCGGCGACGACAAAGGCGACGGCGTCGTACTGCGCGCACAGTACGTGTTCTAAGCAACGACGCTCCTTCATCCGTTAGATTTTCAGCCCCACTTCGGTGGGGCTTTTTTTGTGTTGGATCTGCTCAAATCCAACGCCAGCCAGCGGCCTTGGCGACCACGCCCAGGATCTTTCGCGAATCATCGACTATCAGAATGAAGCGAGCCGGACCTTTGAGCATCGCATCAAGCGCATTGATTTTTTGCCATTGATTGGCCGTTCGGAATGCGCCTAACCCCTTCGACGCTATCAGCACGTCCTTGATCGAATGCTCGCTGAAGTCGATCAATCCGCTGTCGTCGACGTGTTCCAGCAAATACCTGCCGAGATCGGCCTGATCCATGGCTCCCATGGGCAGGTGACCGTCCATGCCGATGATGAACTTCGGTTTGCTGCCGACCAATGCGCACAGCGTCGAGTGCTGTTGCAGGCAGATAAAGTCGTTGTCGCTGATCACCGATAGCATTCCCGCATGTGCGGCAATCGGCCGGGTTCGCATCACTGTGTTTACCGTTGCATGGTTCTTCAGCCACTGCGCGGCGATCCCGGAGCGATAGCCGACGGCGGTGAGGATGTCCTTGTACTGATTGGAAACATTCAGGGCGAAAATCGGTTCGTGATGGGCGATCCGGTTTCTGAACTGGTTGATGCTCATGACCAGTGGCTTGAATCGAGCCCGGGTCATTGCCTGGGCATTGGGTAGAAGGCGGGTCATCCCGGTTTGCCAGATCGGGCGGTCATAGTGAGGGCGGAACAGGTTGGACCAGAAGTCGAAGGTGAGTCGGGAGACGACGTCATCCTTTGCAACGCTGTTGTCACTTTTTGTTGCGCGGGCCACCGCCTTGATCAGAGTGGCCTGGCTTTCGGCAGTGAGGGTACGACGCAAGCGTGGATCCAGATGCCAGTCTGGAGTGAATCGGTTACTGAGCACTTCGTCGACGGCGTTCCTGAGCAGGACTTCCATCACATGCAAGGGAAATAGAAAAGCCTTGGCCAGCCTGGCGTTGTAGAGGTACAGCTCGAAGGCCAGCTCGGCGCGGAATCCAGCGGCTTTCAGGTAGGTGCTGAAACGTTGGCGAGAGAGCACGCGCTCCAGGGAGTCGATTCGGTCCTTCGAGTAGAGGAAAGGTTGTTGTCGTTCCGCCATGGGTGTAGAGTCCGTGCACTAGCAGTTGATGTGGCCCCTCTGGTTATCCAAGCGCCCTCAGCACTGGAAAGAGCCCCGGGACAATCTCAGATTCTCCCGGGGTTTCGCTTTTTGGGGATCTGTGCAGCCTAGTGCCTGTCGGGATGTACGCTGATAGCATTTCGCCGTGCTTGCTGGAGTCATATCCAGTTGGTCCATGGTGGCCTTGGTTGCTGCTCTAGGCGTCATGCAGAAAGCTTTCTCGAAAGCTGCACTCTTGTTCGAAAAGTCTTACGAGCAATAAAGAACCTTCTTTTCTCCTGCTCGACCCGGCAAACTCCCGCAATGCCGACTCTCACCCTGAACCACCTCGCCGACATCGATGCCGCCAGTTGGGACGCCCTGGTCCCGGCGGATCAACCCTTCCTGCGCCACGCCTTCCTCAGCAGCCTGGAAGACAGCGGCAGTGTCAGCCCGCGCACCGGCTGGACGCCGTCCCATCGGCTGGTGACTGCTGATAACGGCGAGCTGCGGGCAGCCATGCCGGTCTATATCAAGACCCACTCCTTTGGCGAATACGTGTTCGATCACGGTTGGGCCGATGCCTGCGAGCGGGCCGGGATCGGTTACTACCCGAAGCTGCTCTGCGCCGTGCCGTTCTCCCCGGTCGGCGGGCCGCGCCTGCTGGGGGAGCCGCAGGTGCTCAGCGTATTGCTGGAGGAAGTGGAGGAATCGCTGCTGGAGCAGGGCCAGTCGGGCCTGCATGTGAACTTCACCGACCCCGCCGCCGACGATCTGCTGCGTGGTCGCGAGGGCTGGCTGGAGCGCCTCGGTTGCCAGTTCCACTGGCGCAACCAGGGCTACCGGGATTTCCAGGATTTTCTCGACAGCCTCGCGTCACGCAAGCGCAAGCAGATGCGCAAGGAGCGCGAGCAGGTGGCGGGGCAGGGTATCGAGTTTCGCTGGTATGGCGGCGCCGAACTGAGCGAGGTGCAGTGGGACTTCGTCTACGCCTGCTACGCCAACACCTATGCGGTGCGTCGTCGCGCGCCCTACCTGACCCGGGAGTTCTTCAGCCTGCTGGCCGAGCGCATGCCGGAGGCGATCCGCGTGGTGATGGCAGTTCAGGGCGGCCGTGAGGTGGCGATGGCTTTCAGCCTGGTGGGTGGTGACAGCTTCTATGGCCGCTACTGGGGCTGCCTGGCCGAGTTCGACCGCCTGCATTTCGAGACCTGCTTCTACCAGGGCATGGACTACGCCATTGCCGAAGGCTTGCAACGTTTCGATGCCGGGGCTCAGGGCGAGCACAAGCTGATCCGGGGTTTCGAGCCGGTGATCACTCGCTCCTGGCATTACCTGCTGCATCCGGGGTTGCGCACCGCAGTGGAGGATTTCCTGCGTCAGGAGCGGGTCGGGGTACTGGCCTATGCGGAAGATGCTCGCTCGGCCCTGCCGTATCGACAGGGCTGAGTACAGCCGTCAGTCGACGCCGACGAAGCCGCCGGTTTGGTGGTGCCACAACCGCGCATACAGCCCGCGCTGCGCCAGCAGCTCGCTGTGGCTGCCCATCTCGGCGATCCGGCCTTTCTCCAGCACCACCAGGCGGTCCATCCGCGCGATGGTCGAGAGGCGGTGCGCGATGGCGATCACCGTCTTGCCCTGCATCAGGGTTTCCAGGCTCTCCTGGATCGCCGCCTCGACCTCCGAGTCCAGCGCCGAGGTGGCTTCGTCCATGATCAGGATCGGCGCGTTCTTCAGCAGCACACGAGCAATGGCGATGCGCTGGCGCTGGCCGCCGGACAGCTTGACCCCGCGCTCGCCGACATGGGCATCGAAGCCGGTGCGACCCTGGGCATCGCTGAGGCCCGGGATGAATTCCTCGGCCCGTGCCCGGCATACGGCGTTCCACAGTTCTTCGTCGCTGGCATCGGGCTTGCCGTAGCGCAGGTTGTCGCGGATCGAGCGGTGCAGCAGGGAGGTGTCCTGGGTGATCATGCCGATCTGCCCGCGCAGGCTTTGCTGGGTGACCTCGGCGATGTCCTGGCCATCGATGAGGATGCGCCCGCCTTCCAGGTCATAGAGGCGCAGCAGCAGGTTGACCAGGGTCGATTTGCCGGCGCCGGACGGGCCGATCAGGCCGATCTTCTCGCCGGGGCGGATATCCAGGTCGAGGTTGCTGATGATCCGGCTGCCGCTCTTGCCGTAGTGGAAATCGACGTTCTCGAAGCGCACCGCGCCGCGGTCCACCTTGAGTGCCGGGGCATTCGGCTTGTCGGTGACGCTGACCGGCTGGGCGATGCTTTCCAGGCCGTCCTGCACGGTGCCGATGTTCTCGAAGATGCCGTTGACCACCCACATGATCCAGCCGCTCATGTTGACGATGCGGATCACCAGGCCGGTGGCCAGGGCGATGGCGCCGGTAGTGATCAGCGACTGGGTCCACAGCCACAGGGCCAGGCCCGTGGTGGTGACGATCAGCAGGCCGTTGAGGCTGGTGATGACCACGTCCATGCTGGTGATGACGCGGCTGGCCAACTGGGTCTTTTCGGTCTGCTCGCGGATCGCTTCGCGGGCGTATTGCTGCTCGAAATCGGTGTGGGCGAACAGCTTGAGGGTGGCGATGTTGGTGTAGCCATCGACGATCCGCCCCATCAGCTTGGAGCGCGCCTCGGACGACACCACCGAGCGCTCCTTTACCCGCGGCACGAAGTAGCGCAGGGCGACGATGTAGCAGGCGATCCAGGTCAGCAGGGGGATCATCAGGCGCCAGTCGGCTTCGGCGAACAGCACCAGCGAGCTGATGGCGTAGATGCTCACGTGCCACAGGGCGTCCATGGCCTGTACCAGCGAGTCGCGCAGCGAGTTGCCGGTCTGCATGATGCGTTGCGCGATGCGCCCGGCGAAGTCGCTCTGGAAGAAGTTCAGGCTCTGCTTGAGCACGTAGGCGTGGTTCTGCCAGCGGATCATGCTGGTCATGCCCGGGCTGATGGCCTGGTGCACCATCAGGTCATGCAGGCCGACGAACAGCGGCCTGAGCAGCAGTGCCACCACCAGCATCCAGATCAGTTCGCCGGCATGCTCGCTGAACAGGTTGGCGTTCGGCGTGCCTTGGGCCAGGTCGATGATCCGGCTCAGGTAGCTGAACAGCGCCACCTCGATCAGGGCGACGATCAGGCCCAGCACCATCAGGGCGACGAAGGCTGGCCAGACCTGGCGCAGGTAATACAGGTAGAAGGGCAGGACCCGGGACGGCGGCGCCGCGGTGGGCGCCTCGCGGAAGATGTCGATCAACTGCTCGAAACGACGGAACAACATCTAGAAGTTCACTCCTGTTGCAGGGGCCAACGCCGCGCCCGCGGGTCACGTCCTTGTGACAGTGCGGTCAGTCGATGCGCTTGGCCGACTTGATGAACACCGGATCGACGGGCACGTCGCGCATGCCTTTCTTGACGGTGGTAGGGGAATTGACGATCTGGTCGACCACTTCCATGCCCTTGGTGACCTTGCCGAACACCGCGTAGCCGGCGTCGCGACCCGGGTTGAGGAAGTCATTGTCGGCCACGTTGATGAAGAACTGGCTGGTGGCCGAGTTCGGGTTCGAGGTGCGGGCCATGGACAGGGTGCCGCGGGTGTTCAGCAGGCCGTTGCGCGCTTCGTTGGCAATCGGGTCCTTGGTGTCCTTCTGCACCATCTGCTCGGTGAAGCCACCGCCCTGAACCATGAAGCCCGGAATCACGCGGTGGAAGATGGTGTTGTTGTAGAAGCCGCTGTCGACGTACTGCAGGAAGTTCTTGGTGCTGACCGGCGCCTTCTCGGCATTCAGCTCGATCTCGATCTTGCCGAAGCTGGTGGTCAGTTCGACGTGCGGGGTCTTGTCCGAAGCCATTACACCGGTAGCGAAGGCGACCGAGCAGGCGGCCATGAGGATTTTCTTCAGCATGTACTCAATGATCCTTGAGAGGTGGTTGAAGCCGCAGCGAGAAACTGCAGCAGGGTCTGGTTGAAAACCTGCGGTTGATCCAGCGGCGTAGCGTGCCGGGAATCGGCGATCACCGCCAGTCGCGCGCCGGGGATCAGGGCGGTGTACTTCTCCTTGAGCGCCACCGGGGTGTAGTCGTGGTCGGCACTGATGACCAGGGTAGGACAGGTGATCCGTCCCAGGCGTTCCTCCACGCCCCAGTTGACGATGGCGTTGAAGGCGGCCAGGTAGGCGCGCTTGTCGTTCCGGGCCCAGCGCTCGGCCATCTTGCGCCGCAGTTCGGCCTGTTCCGGCTTGGGAAACAGCCGCGCCGCCAGGCCCTTGCCGATGGTGCTCAGGCTCAGCACCCGGGCCAGGGTCCAGCGCTTGGCCCACTGCCAGTAATCGTCGCGGCTGCGTACCTTCACCGCCGGAGCGCTGTTGACGATGGTCAGGCTGCGCAGCCAGTCGGGATGGTCGACGGCGAACTGGAAGCCGACCATGCCGCCCATGGACAGCCCGACGTAGTGCACCGGGCCGGTGTCCAGGTGTTCCAGCAGGGCCATCAGGTCGGCGCTGAAGCCGGCGATGCTGTAGCGCTCGCGGGGCTTGTCGGAGCGTCCATGACCGCGCAGGTCGAGGAGGATCAGGCGATAGTGGGCGGCCAGCACCGGGACCTGGCATTCCCAGTCCTGGCAACTCGAACCGAGGCCGTGGACCAGTACCAGGGGTTCGCCCCGGCCGTATTCTTCGTAGTGCAGGGTGTAACCTTCATGTTCGAAGTAGGCCATGGGCGGTTCCTGTCAGGCTTGGGCCGGGGCGGCGAAGGGGACGTCCAGCGGCGCAGTGTCGAAGTTGCGCAGCAACTCGATGAGGATCTGCGTGGCCGGGCCGAGGGGTTTGTCCTTGTTCGAGTAAAGGTAGAACAGTGGGTGACGGCTGCCACCCTGGTCCAGCGGCAGAGGCTTGAGCACGCCTTCGCGCAGCTCGCGTTCGATCAGGTGGCGTGGCAGCCAGGCGAAGCCCAGGCCGCTGCTGACGAAGGTGGCGGCGGTGGCCAGGCTGCCCACGGTCCAGCGCTGCTCGGCGCCGAGCCAGCCGACATCGCGCGGCTGGGAGCGTCCGGAGTCGCGGATCACCACTTGCAACTGGCTTTCCAGGTCCTGGAAGTTCAGCACCCGGCCAAGGCGGTGCAGCGGGTGCTCGGGGTGGGCCACGGCGACGAACTCCACCGCACTCAGTTCGGCGCCCAGGTAGCCGGCGATGCTGAAACTGCTGATGGCCAGGTCGGCGATGCCTTCGTGCAGCACCTCCTCGACGCCGGACAGCACTTCTTCGCGCAGACGCACCCGGCAGCCGCGGCTCTGCGGCATGAAGGCGCTCAGGGCGCGGACCAGGCGGGCATTGGGGTAGGCGGCGTCGACCACCAGGCGCACCTCGGCTTCCCAGCCCTGTTCCATGTGATGGGCGAGGTCTTCCAGCTGACTGGCCTGCTTGACCAGTTGCCGCGAGCGGCGCAGCAGCACGCTGCCGGCGTCGGTGAGCACGGCCTTGCGCCCATCGATACGCAGCAGTGGCACGCCCAGTTGGTCCTGCATGCGCGCCACGGTGTAGCTCACCGAGGATTGCGACCTGTGCAGGGCCTCGGCGGCCTGGGCGAAGCCGCCGTGATCGACCACGGCCTGCAGGGTTCGCCATTGATCGAGGGTTACGCGCGGCGCTTTCATCTTCGGCTCCTGTTGTCCTAAGCTGGCGCACTTCCCATGGAGAGCGCCGTATGAAGAAATACTGTGTTGCTTTGCTGGCCCTGCTGCCGTTGACGGCCCTGGCGGCCTATCCCATCGAGGTGGAAAAGAAGCTGGAGACGGGTATCAAGATCGATACCACCACCTACGACACTGCCAACGACATGACCACCATCACCCTGAACAACTATGGCGACGCGGCGGCTTCCTGCCGGGTGACCTTCCGCAATGGCCCGGAAACCCCGCGGGTCCGGCGGGTGGACGTGCCGGCTGGCAAGAGCCTCGACGTCAATGCTTCGTTCAACAAGCAGATCATCAAGATGCGCATCGCGGTGGACTGCAAAGGGCAACAAGCAAATTAACTGATAGATTTGACCGAGTTTTTACGCTTTTTTATCGATAGGTCAATCATTAATCTCACCTCCATCGACTTAGCGACCTTGCCGATGGAGGCAACCTTCAATGTCCCGCGTACTGATCATCGAAAGCAGCGCCCGCCAGCAGGATTCCACTTCCCGTCAACTGACCCGTGATTTCATCGCCCAATGGCAAGCGGCCAACCCTGCCGACACCGTGACTGTGCGCGATGTGGCACTGAACCCGCTGCCGCACCTGGACAGCACCTTGCTGGGTGGCTGGATGAAGCCGCAGGACCAGCGCAGCGCAGAAGAAGCGCAGGCCCTGACCCGCTCCAACGAACTGACCGACGAAGTACTGGCCGCCGACGTGCTGGTGCTGGCCGCGCCGATGTACAACTTCACCATCCCGAGCACCCTGAAGGCCTGGCTGGACCATGTGCTGCGTGCCGGCGTGACCTTCAAGTACACCGAGACCGGCCCGCAAGGCCTGCTCACCGGCAAGCGCGCCTACGTGCTGACTGCCCGCGGCGGCATCCATGCCGGCGCCGCCAGCGATCACCAGGAACCCTACCTGCGCCAGGTGCTGGCCTTCATCGGCATCCACGACGTGACCTTCATCCATGCCGAGGGCCTGAACATGGGCGGCGACTTCCACGAGAAGGGCCTGAACCAGGCCAAGGCCAAGCTGGCTGCGGTGGCTTGAGGTAAAGAACATTCCCTGACTGACACCCCTTTTTGCTCCTTTGGGTGTACTGCCCGGTCGAAGCCCTGCGCTTGGCCGGGCTTTTTTATTGCTCTTGAAGGCCTCATCGCCGGCCACGCCGGCTCCCACAGGTTTAGCGGTGCAAACGATCCTTGTGGGAGCCGGCGTTGCCGGCGATGAGGCCCTCCGCTTCAAAACAAATCCCGAGAATTGCACTCGGATACCCCAACCCGCTAAGGTCGCCGCCTTGATCCCCGAGAGGCAACCATGGGCTACCTACTGATCGTCGCGCTGATCCAGGCGTATTCCTTCAACCTGATCGGCGAATACCTCGCCGGGCATGTCGACAGCTACTTCGCGGTATTGGCCCGGGTGGTGCTGGCCCTGCTGGTGTTCCTGCCGCTGACCCGCTGGCGCCAGGTCGAGCCGCGCTTCATGCGGGCGATGCTGGTGATCGGCGCGCTGCAGTTCGGCATTACCTACGTCTGCCTGTACCTCAGCTTCCGCGTGCTGACGGTGCCGGAAGTGCTGCTGTTCACCATCCTCACCCCCTTGCACGTGACCCTGATCGAAGATGCGCTGAACCGCCGCTTCAATCCCTGGGCGCTGCTCGCCGCGCTGGTGGCGGTGGCGGGCGCCGCAGTAATCCGCTTCGAAAGCATCGACCCGGACTTCTTCATCGGCTTCCTGCTCCTGCAACTGGCCAACTTCACCTACGCCGCCGGCCAGGTTCTGTACAAGCACCTGGTCGCCCGCCACCCCAGCGACCTGCCGCACTACCGGCGCTTCGGCTATTTCTACCTGGGGGCGCTTATCGTCGTGCTCCCGGCCTTCCTCGCCTTCGGCAATGCCGAGCGCCTGCCCACCAGCGATGCCCAGTGGGGCGTGCTGCTGTTCCTCGGCCTGGTGCCGACCGCGTTGGGGCTGTACTGGTGGAACAAGGGTGCCTGCCTGGTTTCAGGCGGCACCCTTGCGGTGATGAACAATCTGCATGTCCCGGTGGGCCTGCTGCTCAACCTGCTGATCTGGAATCAGGACGAGCCGTTGGGGCGCCTGGCCCTGGGCGGCAGCATCATCCTGGCGTCACTCTGGCTCAGTCGCCTCGGCACGCAGCGCCCGGCGCTCGCCGGCCAGGCCGGTCGTTAGCGAATCCAGCCCGGCGCGCAGGTCACTGCCGCTGGGCTGCTGGTACAGGGCCAGGCCGAACTCCGGCAGCACCGCCAGCAGGTAGTCGAAGATATCGCCCTGGATCCGCTCGTACTCGGCCCACACCGTGGTGCGGGTGAAGCAGTAGATCTCCAGCGGCACGCCCTCGGCGGTGGTCTGCATCTGGCGGACCATGCAGGTCATGCCCTGCTGCACGTCGGGGTGGTTCTTCAGGTAGGCGAGGGCGAAGGCGCGGAAGGTGCCGATATTGGTCAACCGGCGGCGGTTGGCCGAGAGCTCGGCGACCTGGCCCTGGGCTTCATTCCAGTCGTGCAGTTCGTTGCGCTTTTGCGCCAGGTAGTCCTTGAGCAGGCGCACGTCGGTCAGGCGGTGCTGTTCTTCGGCGGTGAGGAAGCGCACGCCGCCGGCGTCGATGAACAGGCTGCGCTTGATCCGCCGCCCGCCCGATTGCTGCATGCCGCGCCAGTTGCGGAAGGACTCGCTCATCAGGCGCCAGGTGGGGATGGAGACGATGGTCTTGTCGAAATTCTGCACCTTGACCGTGTGCAACGTGATGTCCACCACATCGCCATCGGCGCCGACCTGGGGCATCTCGATCCAGTCGCCGACCCGCAGCATGTCGTTGCTGGTCAGCTGCACGCTGGCGACGAACGACAGCAGGGTGTCCTTGTACACCAACAGGATCACCGCCGACATGGCACCCAGGCCGGACAGCAGCAACAGCGGCGAGCGGTCGATCAGGGTGGCGACGATGATGATCGCGCCGAACACGTAGAGCACCATCTTCGCCAGTTGCACGTAGCCTTTGATCGAGCGGGTGCGGGCGTGTTCGGTGCGCGCGTAGATGTCCAGCAGGGCGTCGAGCAGGGCGGCCAGGGCCAGTAGCAGGAACAGGATGGTGAAGGCCAGCGCCACATTGCCGAGGAAATGCTGGCTGGTGGCGCTCAGCTCCGGCACCAGCTTCAGGCCGAACTGCACCACCAGCGACGGGGTGATCTGCGCCAGGCGGTGAAAGACCTTGTTGTGCAGTAGGTCCTTGAGCCACAGCAGCGCCGGCTGTCGGCTGAGCAGCTTGACCGCATGCAGGATGACGAAGCGCGCCACGCGCCCCAGCAGCAGGGCGATGACCAGCAGCGCCACCACGCCGATAGCCGCATGCAGCACGGGATGCTGGTCGAGGGTGCCCCAGAGGTCGAGGGCGTCTTGCCAGAACTGTTCGATAGCCATGGGTAACGCAAAAACTCCGGATCAATGAAAAACAGGGTCGTCATTAGAGCCGCACCGACGCTCCCCGGGCAAAAAGAAATTCGGCTCCGGCGGCGGAAAACGTTACCCTATGTGGCTGAATTTCTGCACATGCCCGAGGTTACATCCGTGTTTTCCCAATTCGCCCTGCACGAACGCCTGCTCAAAGCCGTCGCCGCACTCAACTTTGTCGAGCCGACGCCGGTGCAGGCGGCGGCCATTCCCCTGGCCTTGCAAGGGCGTGACCTGCGGGTGACGGCGAAAACCGGCAGCGGCAAGACCGCGGCCTTTGTCCTGCCGGTGCTCAACCGCTTGGTCGACCTGAACCAGAAGCGCGTCGAGATCCGCGCCCTGGTCCTGCTGCCGACCCGCGAGCTGGCCCAGCAGACCCTCAAGGAAGTCGAGCGTTTCGCCCAGTTCACCTTCATCAAGTCGGGAATCATCACCGGCGGCGAAGACTTCAAGGAACAGGCAGCGATGCTGCGCAAGGTGCCGGACATCCTCATCGGTACCCCGGGCCGCATGCTCGAACACCTCAACGCCGGCAACCTGGACCTCGAGCACGTGCAGGTGGTGGTCCTCGATGAAGCCGACCGCATGCTCGACATGGGCTTTGCCGAAGACGTCGAGCGCATGTGCGGGCTGTGCCCGAACCGCGAGCAGACCCTGTTGTTCTCCGCCACCACCGGCGGTGCCGGCCTGCGCGACATGATCGCCAAGGTGCTGAAGGACCCGGAGCACCTGATGCTCAACGCGGTCAGCCAGCTCAACGAAACCACCCGCCAGCAGATCATCACTGCCGACCACAACCAGCACAAAGAGCAGATCGCCCAGTGGCTGCTGGCCAACGAGACCTACGAAAAGGCCATCATCTTCACCAACACCCGGGTCATGGCCGACCGCATCTACGGTCACCTGGTGGCCAAGGACGTGAAGGCCTTCGTCCTGCACGGCGACAAGGACCAGAAGGACCGCAAGCTGGCCATCGAGCGCTTCAAGACCGGCGGCGCGAAAGTGCTGGTGGCCACCGATGTGGCGGCCCGCGGCCTGGACGTCGATGGGCTGGACCTGGTGATCAACTTCGACATGCCACGCAGCGGTGACGAGTACGTGCACCGTATCGGCCGTACCGGTCGTGCCGGCGCCGATGGCCTGGCGGTGTCGCTGATCTGCCACGGCGACTGGAACCTGATGTCGAGCATCGAGCGCTACCTGAAGCAGACCTTCGAGCGCCGCGTGATCAAGGAAGTGAAGGGCACCTACAGCGGGCCGAAGAAGGTCAAGGCGTCGGGCAAGGCGGCCGGGGCGAAGAAGAAAAAGACTGCGGACAAGAAGGGCGACAAGAAGGTCGCAGCCAAGCGCAAGCCGACCGCCAAGCCACGGCCGAATGCACCGCTGACCAGTTCCGATGGTCTGGCGCCGCTGAAGAAGAAGCGCGCTCCGGCGGCTGAGTAATCAGCCGCTCTTGAGGGCCCTATCGCCGGCAACGCCGGCTCCCACAGGTATCGGGGCATGCCGCCGAAACTTGTGGGAGCCGGCGTTGCCGGCGATGAGGCCCTCGAATTCACCACAGGATCAGGTCTTTTTCTCGGCCTCCTTCAATTCCTGCATCCGCTTGTCGATCAACTGGCACTTGTCCGGCAGGTCCTTGCTCTCCGTCCCCAGCTTCATCCCTCGCAGCTCATCATTGATTTCCTTGGCCTTCTGCGGATTCTGTTCGGTCAGCCGCGTCACTTCCTTGGCCAGTTCCTCACGTTTCTCCGTCGCCTCCTCCAGGGTGCAGGCCCAGCTCGGCAGGGCCAGCAGCAGACTGGCGGTGGCGGTCAGCATCATCAGGGTCTTCATGGTCGAGCCTCCTTGTTCCAGGTTCCCGGTTGAGGCGGGTGCCGTCGGGAAAGTTCAGTCGAACCGCGGCGACCCGGGCCGGTCACAACCTTGACTGTCACCACCCGAGGCCTTTGCCATGAGCACTGTGTATGACTGGGACCTGATCGAACGCCTGCTGCATGACGTGCAGAACTGCGCCGGACAAGACTTCAAACCGCGCGCCAGCGCCGAGGCGCACGCCACGCAGTTGGCGGCGACAGGCCAGCCGGTGGGCAACGTGGATCATCTGAAGACCCGCGCCTGCGAGTACGAACAACTGCTGGTGTTGCGCGGCTATATCGTCGGCCGGCCGACGGAAGAGGGCGGCAATGGCGAGAACTTCATGCTCACCGAACGCGGCTCGCGCCTGCTGAGCCTGATCGACAGCAGCATCCCCGGTAACGACCACCCTCGCCAGGTCCTCGATGACCAACCCGACGCGCTGGACGAGGCCACCTTCGAGGAAGTCGCCGCGAAAGCGCAGATTGCCTGAAAATGGTGCAGACACATCTGGTAATGCCTGACCGCCCGCATCAATAATTGGCGCCAATTCTTCGCTGCCAAGAGGTTGTCATGCCGTTGCCAGAGTGTGGGGGTGAGCGATGAGTACGCCCCGTCGCGATCCCGATGCCTTCGCTTTCCAGGTCATGCTCGGCCTGTGCCTGATCTGGGGTGTCCAGCAGGTGGCGGTGAAATGGGCTGCCGCCGATATTGCCCCGGTGATGCAGGCGGCGACCCGCTCGGGGATTTCCGCGCTGCTGGTCGGCCTGCTGATGTGCTGGCGCGGCGGCTGGGAGCAGGTGGGCACGACCTGGCGCGCGGGTTTGCTGGCCGGCGCGCTGTTTGGTATCGAGTTCCTGTTTATCGCCGAGGGCCTGCTGCTGACCTCGGCGGCGCATATGTCGGTGTTCCTCTACACCGCACCGGTGTTCACCGCCCTCGGTCTGCATTTCAGCCTGCCCAGCGAGCGCCTGCGGCCGTTGCAGTGGCTGGGGATCCTGTTGTCGTTCGGCGGGATCGCGGTGGCCTTTGCCGGCGGCCTGTCGCTGGATGATCTCAACGGCCCGATGCTGCTGGGCGATGCCTTCGGCGTTCTGGCCGGCGCGGCTTGGGGCGCGACCACTGTAGTGGTGCGCTGCTCGCGGCTGTCCGAAGCGCCGGCGACCCTGACCCTGTTCTATCAGTTGGCGGTGGGCTTTGTCGGCCTGCTGCTGATCGCTGCCTTCAGCGGCAAGATCACCCATGTCACGTTGACCCCGATCGCCATCGGCAGCGTTCTGTTCCAGGCCCTGGTGGTGTCGTTCTTCAGTTACCTGACCTGGTTCTGGCTGCTGCGCAAATACCTGGCCTCGAACCTTGCGGTGTTCTCCTTCGTCACGCCGATCTTCGGCGTGACCTTCGGCGTGCTGCTGCTGGACGAGCCGCTGAGCCTGAACTTCATCCTCGGCGCCCTGTGCGTGTTACTGGGCATCGTCCTGGTCAGCGCGGAACAGTGGGTGCGCAGGCGCTTGCGCGCACTGCTGGGACAGCGTTAGGGCGCAAGGTCAGCAGGCCGGCTAGCAGCAAACCACTGCCGGCCACCAGCAGCGCAGGTTGCAGGCTGCCGGCGAACTGATTGCTTAGCGCGGCGAGCAACGGGCCGCTCAACTGGCCGATGGCGAAGCAAGCGGTGAGCAGGCCGGCATTGCGCTGGGTGGCGTGGGGCGCCAGTTCCCGTGAACGCTGCATGACCAGTTGCATACAGGCCAGGAACGGGCCGCCGCAGAGGATCACGCCCAGCATCAGGCCCAGGCCGTCGCCCATCAGGCAGGCGAACACCCCGGCCGCTTGCAGCCACAGGGTCAGCATCAGCCAGCGCGGTGTGCTGCCGGTTGTCGGCCGGCGCAGGCTGAGCAGCATCACGCCGAGGGCCGCCGCCAGGCCGAAGCCAGGCCAGAACAGGTCGGCCAGCCAGTGGCCGTGGAAACGTGCGCTGGCCATCTGCGACATGAAGGTCGCGGGGATGATGTAGCCGATCCCGTACAAGCCATAGATCACCCCCAGGCGAGCGATACCGCGGGTCGGTGCGCTGCTGGTTGCTGCCTGGCTGGCGGCCGGCAGATGCTCGGGGCGCGGCAGCAGCGGCCGGATCGCCAGCAGCATGATCAGCGCGGCAGCGGCATAGATCAGCCACAGCGGTGCCGAGCCCAGGCCATACAGGTTGGAAACCAGCGCCAACAGGCCGGTGAGCATGATGCCCAGGCCGGGACCGGCGAAGATCAGCGCACCGAGCCGTGGCAGATTGTGATGGGCGGCCAGCGGCTGGGTCAGGCTGGTGATCATCACCAGCACCCAGGCACTCGCCACGCCGGTGCCGAAGCGCAGCAGGGCGTGGCCGACGAAGCCGTCCGCCTCGAACGACACCAGGGTCAGCAGCACGCACAGCCACAGGCCGATATCCAGGCGCAGGCGGATCTGCCGGGGGCTGCGGGCGAACATCGCATCCAGCGCGCCGAGCAGGTAGCCGAGGTAGTTGGCGGCGGCCACCAGGCCGGCGGTGGTCAGGCTGAGCTGGCCTTCGCCGACCAGGTGCGGCAGCTGCGGGGTCAGGGCGAAGCGGCCGATGCCCATGGCCATCATCAGGGCGACGAAGCTGGCCATCAGGCGCAGGGTTGGCGACATGTCCGTTACTCCTGTCAGAGGATTCGTTAGATGTCGTCAGACTACTGGTGGTTGGCATTCTTAAAAATTGAATAATAATGAGCGACTTGTTCAATTTTGGAGAACGGTTGTGGAGTTGAGCCAATTGCGCATTTTCCAGGCCGTGGCCGAAACCGGTTCGGTCACCCGCGCCGCCGAGTTGTTGCACCGGGTGCCGTCGAATCTCTCGACCCGCCTGCGCCAGCTTGAAGAACAGCTCGGCGTCGAGCTGTTCCACCGCGAGCGCCAGCGCCTGCAACTGTCGCCCGCCGGCAAGGTGCTGCTGGACTACGCCGCGCGCATGCTGGCCCTGCACGACGAGGCTTTCGCCGCAGTGCAGGGTGGTCAGCCCGCTGGCGAATTCATCCTTGGCAGCATGTACAGCACGGCGGCGATTCACCTGCCGGCGTTGCTGGCGCGGTATCACAAGACCTACCCGGCGGTGAACCTGCAGGTGCAGACCGCCCCCAGCGGCGAATTGCTTGAAGGCCTGCTTGCCGGGCGCCTGGATGCGGCATTGCTGGACGGGCCGCTGTCGTTGTCCGGGCTGGATGGTGTGCCGCTGTGCGAGGAAACCCTGGTGATGATCACCGAGCCGGATCACCCGCCGGTGCGCAGCGCGCGGGATGTGGCCGGGCGTCCGGTGTTCACCTTCCGCAAGGGCTGTTCCTACCGCATGCGCCTGGAGGCCTGGTATGCCCACGACCATGCCGCCATGGGCCGGGCCATGGAGATCGAGTCGTACCAGAGCATGCTGGCCTGTGTAGTGGCGGGTTCCGGGGTGGCGTTGATGTCGCAATCGATGCTCGACAGCCTGCCCGGGCGCGAGAATGTCGCGGCCCACCGCCTGCAAAGCCCGTTCGACCAGGCCACCACCTGGCTGGTGTGGCGCCGGGGCATGCGTGGGGCCAACCTGGATGCCTGGGTGAACCTGCAGGAAGAAGGGCGGGAGGCACCGTTCGTCGGCCAGGCGCTTAGCGCTTGATGCAGGTCAGGTGTGTAGGAAATTTCGCAAGCGGCAGTCCGCACATACGACTATGATTGCTACGAAACATCGTAGCCAAAGTGGATTGGACGATGACCCTCAAGGGGGAGATGCCATGAAAGACCTGATGATGAACTGGCTCCACGACCTGGCGGTCGCCCTGGGCCTGATCCCGCCGATGCAGCCGGTACCGATTCCGACCGATGAAGACAAGCGCAAGCGGCAGCCGCGGCGCTGAGGAGGTCAGTTGGTCATGTGTTGACCCGTAGGGCTCTATCGCTGGCAAGCCAGCTCCCACAGGGTCAGCGGTGCACGCGGTCCCTGTGGGAGCTGGCTTGCCAGCGATGAGGCCAGAGCTGCCAAAGAAAAAGGGCCTGCTATCTGCAGGCCCTTTTCAGTTCAGCTTCTCAAGCCAGCTTCGCCGCATTCACTTCCGCACGCGACATCAAGCTCACTACCACGAAACTCACCAGGCCGATGGCCAGGCTGTAGTAGATCGGCGTGTTCGCATCCATGCCGTCCTTGATCATGAACACCAGGGCAGTGACGAAGCCCAGGGTCATGCTGACGATGGCGCCGCGGGTAGTCGCGCGTTTCCAGTAGATCGCACCGATCAGCGGTACCAGCATGCCGCCCACCAGCAGGTTGTAGGCCAGGGTCAGGGCGCTGATCACGTCTTCCACCACCAGGGCGATGGCCAGTACGACCAGGCCGGTGAGCAGGGTGAACAGACGGTTGATCGCCAGGCTCGACTGCTTGCCGCCACGCAGTTTCGGCAGCAGGTCTTCGGTGAGTACGGTGGACGCGGCCAGCAGACCGGCGCTGGCGGTGGACATCATCGCGGCCAGGGCCGCAGCGATCACCAGGCCACGAATACCGTCCGGCAGCGCCGATTTGACGATGGCGGCGAAGGCGTTGTTGGCGTTGCCCAGGTCAGGCAGCAGCACATGGGCGGCCATGCCGATCACCGCGCAGACCAGACCGTAGATCACGCAGTACACGCCTGCGGTGGTGCCGGCGTACTTGGCGACGTTCTCGTCACGGGCGGTGAACACCCGCTGCCAGATATCCTGGCCGATCAGGATGCCGAAGAAGTAGATCAGGAAGTAGGTGATGATGGTGTCCCAGCCGATGGTGGTCAGGCTGAAGCTGGCCGCCGGCAGCTTGGCTACCAGCTCGTCCCAGCCGCCCACGCGGTACAGGCAGATCGGCAGCAGGACGAACATCAGGCCCACGGTCTTGATGATGAACTGGACGATGTCGGTCAGGGTCAGCGACCACATGCCGCCGATGGTCGAGTACACCACCACCACGCCGCCGCCGAGCAGGATCGCCGCCCAGAACGGCAGCTCGAACAGCACCTGCAGCACGGTACCGATGGCCAGGGTCGAGGTGACGCCGATCATCAGCGCGTAGGCGAGCATGATCACCGCACTGGCCTGGCGCGCCATCGGGTTGTAGCGACGCTCAAGCACCTGGGTCACGGTGAAGATGCGCAGGCGCAGCAGGGGTTTGGCGAGGAACAGGTTGAGGGCGATGATGCCCAGGCCCAGCGCGGCGCACAGCCAGAAGCCGGAAATGCCGTGGACGTAGCCCAGTTTTACGGTGCCGACGGTGGAAGCGCCGCCCAGCACGGTGGCGGCCATGGTGCCCATGTACAGGCTCGGGCCGAGATTGCGTCCGGCCACCAGGTATTCTTCGTGGGTCTTGGCGCGGCGCATGCCGTACCAGCCCAGCAACAGCATGCCGGCGGCGTATATCAGTACAACGAATATGTCCAAGGCCATGGGTGTCTCCAATTATCTTTTTTATGTGAGATCGATCCCGCGCGCGGCAGGCCGTCGCGGGTCTTTTCTTCGTAGTAGCGCGGCCCGTGGTGAAGCGGGCCGCCGTCATGGCTCCTGCCGGATTGCCGTCCTTGCCTTGGCTTTAGCGACGGGCTACGCCGGGCAGCACGCAGAGCATTTCGTAGAGCAGGTTGGCGCCGAGCAACGAGGTGTTGCCGGTGGTGTCGTAGGGTGGGGAGACCTCCACCAGGTCGCAGCCGATCAGGTCCAGGCCCTGGCAACCGCGGATGATTTCCATCGCCTGGATGGTGGTCAGTCCGCCGATTTCCGGAGTACCGGTGCCCGGCGCCCAGGCCGGGTCGATGCCGTCGATGTCGAACGACAGGTACACCGGGCCGCCGCCGACCTTCTCGCGGACTTCTGCCATCAGCGGCTCCAGCGACTTGTGCCAGCACTCTTCGGCCTGGACCACGCGGAAGCCCTGTTTGCGGCTCCAGTTGAAGTCTTCGGCGGTATAGCCCTGGGCGCGCAGGCCGATCTGCACCACGCGATCGCAATCGAGCAGGCCTTCTTCCACGGCGCGGCGGAAGGTGGTGCCGTGGGCGATCTTCTCGCCGAACATGTGGTCGTTGACGTCGGCGTGGGCGTCGATGTGGACCAGGCCGATCTTGCCGTGCTTTTTGTGCAGGGCACGCAGGATCGGCAGGGTGATGGTGTGGTCGCCGCCCAGGGTCAGGGGGATCACATTGTGCTCGACGATGGTGTCGTAGGCTTCTTCGATGATGCGCACGGCGTCGAGCAGGTTGAAGGTGTTGATCGCCACATCACCGATATCGGCGACCGACAGCGAGTCGAACGGCGCGGCGCCGGTGGCCATGTTGTACGGGCGGATCATCACCGACTCGGCGCGGATCTGCCGCGGGCCGAAGCGGGTGCCGGAACGCAGGGAGGTACCGATGTCCAGGGGCACGCCGATGAAAGCGGCGTCCAGACCGGCAGGGCTTTGCAGGTGAGGAAGGCGGAGCATGGTAGCGATGCCGCCGAAGCGCGGCATTTCGTTGCCGCCCAGTGGTTGGTGAAGAATCTTGTCCACGGTTTCGGGCCTCATCGATTCGATTGTTCTAGTTGTTGATATCTGTTCTCGACAGCGGCCAGCCAGCCGCAATTGTCCTGGAACAGTTGCTGTGCGGCTTAGTCTGCGAAAGGTAGTGCGGTAGAAGAATCGCTACAGGCAAATACTTAGTTCAGGTTTTTCTGAACTATCTTCTCAGGCACGGTTAGACTGTGCCGATTTCCGACCTGCGGACGCCCGTTGCCATGGCCTCGAACCTGCCCGATCTGAAGCTGCTGCGTATCTTTGCCAGCGTGGTGCGCCATCAGGGCTTCGCCAACGCCCAGCGCGACCTCAACCTGTCCACTTCGGCGATCAGCACCTACATGAGCCAGCTGGAAGGGGCACTGGGCATCGTCCTCTGTCATCGCGGTCGCGGCGGTTTCAGCCTGACCAGCAAGGGCGAACTGTTCCATCAGGAGACCCTGCGCCTGCTCGCCGAGCTGGACGGCTTCGAGCAATACGCGGCAGCGCTCAAGGGCGAGCTGCGCGGCACCCTCAACCTCGGAGTGATCGACTCCACCGTCGGCGACCGTGCCTTGCCCCTGGCCGAAGCCATCGGTGCCTACAGCCTGGAACACCCGGCGGTGCACCTGCACCTGTCGGTGTCGAGTCCCTACGAGTTGCAGCTGGGCGTGCAGGATAACCGCCTGGATCTGGCGATCGGCGCCTTCTCCACGCGAATGAGTGGGCTGGTCTATCAGCCCCTGTACCGCGAGCAACATTGGCTGTATTGCAGCAATCGCCACCCGCTGTACCACGAGCGGCGCATCCCCGAGCAGGTGATTACCCAGCAGCGCATGGTCGGCCGTGGCTACTGGAGCCAGGCGGAACTGGCCCGGCATGGTTTCAAGCACAGCGCCGCAACCGTGGAGAGTATGGAAGCGCAGCTGATTCTGGTTCTGTCCGGCGCTTACATTGGCTATCTGCCCGAACACTATGCCCAGGCCTGGGTCGACAAGGGCGACCTGCGGGTGCTGTCGCCGGCGACCTTCGGTTACCAGGCGCCGTTTTCCATGATCATCCGCCGTGGGCGCAGCCGCGAACCGTTGATCCAGACCTTCCGCGACCTGCTTCGTGCGCAGTTGACGCCAAGCTGATGATGGCCAGTAGCCATTCATACTTTGTGTCTATGGTAAAAATACTGGCCCGTTGCCCCCATCCAGTTGAATGCTCTGCTAGACCTTTTCTTGCTGTGATGAACTTTCCATCCATCTCATCAGCAGGGATCGCAAGATGCGCAATAACTTGCCCGTTACTGAGCATGAAAGAACCTTCCCCCAGGAACAGCGACTGATCTCCACCACCGACCTGAACAGTCGCATCACCTATTGCAACGACGCATTCGTCGCCATCAGCGGCTTCACCCGCGAAGAATTGATCGGCCAACCGCACAACATCGTCCGCCACCCCGACATGCCGCCTGCGGTGTTCGGCCATATGTGGGAGACGATCAAGGAAGGCAAGCCGTGGATGGGGGTGGTCAAGAACCGTGCGAAGAACGGTGATTTCTACTGGGTCAGCGCCTATGTCACGGCGATCTACGAGAACGGCCGAATCAGTGGCTACGAGTCGGTGCGCTCGCTGCCGACCCGTGACCAGGTTGGGCGGGCCTCGGCGCTGTATGCACGATTGCGCGCCGGCCGTGCGCCGACGCCCCTGGCTGCGCGGGTCATGGATGTGCTGGAGCATGGCTGGCCGTTGCTGGTGGCCGGGCTGGTGTCGGTGTTCGGCTACCTGGCCTTGCCGCAGTACGCTGCCCTTGGCTTGCTCATGGCCAGTCTGCTGGCGGCCTGGTTTCTTATGGAGAGTCGCCACAACCGGATCATCCATCGCACCCTGGCCGAACACCCGAAGGCCTTCACCAGCCCGCTGGTGGCCCTGACCTACAGCCGCAACCTCGGCCCGCAAGGGCGCCTGGACCTGGCGATGATCAGCGAGGAGGCGCGCCTGCAGACCGCACTGACGCGCCTGGTGGACGCCGGTGTCAGCGTCAAGACACGGGCTTCGCAGTCGTCGGACCTGTCCGACTCCCAGGCCCAGGCGCTTGACCGCCAGCGCAGCGAAACCGACCAGTCGGCCACGGCGGTGGCGCAGATGGCGGCGACCATCCAGCAGGTCACCCAGAACGTGCAGAACACCGCCCATGCCGCGTCCGACGCCGATGAGCTGACCCGCCAGGGCAGCAGCCTGGCGCAGCAGAGCCTGAAGGCGATGGGCAGCATGACCGAGGCGGTGCACGAGATCGGCCAGGCGGTCAACGCCCTGGCCGAGCAGACCCAGTCCATTGGCAGCGTGGTGGACGTGATCACCTCGATTGCCGAGCAGACCAACCTGCTGGCCCTCAACGCGGCTATCGAAGCCGCACGAGCGGGCGAGCAGGGCCGGGGTTTTGCCGTGGTGGCCGACGAAGTCCGTTCCCTGGCACAGCGCACCCGGGCCTCGACCGAGGAGATCCACCAGATCATCGCCTCGCTGCGTGCCGGTGCCGACCGGGCGGTGAGCAGTGCCAGCAAGGGCGAGCAGATCTCCCGCGACAGCGTGCACAGTGTCGAAGCGGTGCAGCAGGCGCTTGGCGGGATCAGCGAGGCGGTCAGTCGCATCACCGGCATGAGCCAGCAGATCGCCACGGCCTCCGAGCAGCAGAGTCATGTGGTGGAAGACATCAACCAGCAGATCGTGCGCATTGCCCAGCTTTGCGACCACAGCGCCGGCCAGGCCCGGCAGGGTGCTGAGATCAGCCTGGAACTGGAGCGCATGGCCGGTTACCTGCACGACCTCGCCGAACGCTTCAACCGTTAGCTTCATCGCCGGCCCACAAGGATGTGGGTGCTTTCCGGGACTGCTGTGGCACACTTCTCCGCCCCAGGAGAACCCGATGTCCAGAATCCACTGCGAGCGCTGCCTGCGCCCACAAAGCCATTGCCTTTGCCCGTCGATCCCGTCGCTGGAAAGTCGTACCCGGGTGGTGCTGTTGCAGCATCCCGATGAAGTGCGTCATGCGCTGAACACGGCGCGACTGGCGGCGCTGGGGCTGCGAAATGCCGAACTGCGGGTGGGGGAGGTGTTCGACGACCTTGCGCAACTGATCGCCACGCCCGGCTACCGGGTGGCCTTGCTGTTTCCGGGCGAGGAAGCGCAGCCGTTGCAGGCCTATGGTGAAGACGCGGATTCGCGTCCCTGGTTGCTGATCGTGCCCGACGGCACCTGGCGCAAGGCGCGCAAGCTGCTCTATCTCAATCCGCTGCTGGAGGGGCTGCCGCGGGTGACCCTGGCCGAGGTGCGGCCGTCGCGCTACCGGCTGCGCAAGGCGCCGGAAGAAGGAGCTCTGGCGACCATCGAGGCAGTCACCCAGGCCTTGAATGTGCTGGAGGGGGAAGGGCGATTCGATGAGCTGTTGCGGCCGTTCGACAGGCTGATCGAGGCGCAGATCGAGGCGATGGGGCGGGAGACGTTCGAGCGTAATCACCTTCGGTAAATGGTGGTGATTTTGCGGGCCTCATCGCTGGCAATGCCAGCTCCCACAGGGTTTGCGGTGCACGCAATACCTGTGGGAGCCGGCGTTGCCGGCGATGAGGCCGTCAGCCTTCACCTTTCCCGCAAGGCCTCGGTACGCGCCTTGAGCACCGGCTTGAGCAGGTAGTCCAGCACGCTCTTCTCGCCGGTGATGATATCCACCGTCGCCACCATCCCCGGGATGATCAGCAGCGGCTTGTTGTCCCCGCCCAGGTGATTCTTTTCCGTGCGCACCTGGATCATGTAGAAGGCATTGCCCTTGTCGTCGGTGATGGTGTCGGCGCCGATCAGTTCCAGCCTGGCCTTCAGGCCGCCGTAGATGGAGTAGTCGTAGGCGCTGAACTTGACCATCGCGCTTTGCCCCGGATGCAGGAAGGCCACGTCCTGCGGCCGCACCCGGGCCTCGATCAGCAGGTTGTCCTCCACCGGCACGATTTCCACCATGTCGCTGCCCGGCTGGACCACGCCGCCAATGGTGTTGACCTTGAGCAGCTTGATGATGCCGTGCACCGGCGAAACCACCGTGGTGCGGTTGACCCGGTCATCGATGGCGACGCTGGTGGCGGTGATCTTCGACAGGTCGGTGCGTTTTTCGTTGAGTTCCTTGGCCGCTTCGGAGCGGAAGCTGGCGTCGGTTTCCTCGATCTTGCTCCTGATCTCCGCCACCGCCGCCTCGGCCCGGGGGATCGCCAGGCTGGTGGCGTTCATCGAGCCGCGGGCTTCCACGGCGTTGCGCTTGAGACGGAGGATCTCCACCGGCGAGATAGCGCCGGTCTTGACCAACGGGGTCGACATGTCCAGTTCCTGTTGCAGCAGGGCCAGGCCGGAACGGTACTGCTCCAGCTTGGAGCGGAACTCCGCCAGTTCCTGGGTCTTCTGCCGCAGTTGTTCGTTCAGGGTCTGTTTCTCGCTGCCCAGGCGGCGCTGCCGCGATTGATACAGGGCCATCTCGTCCTCTGCGACCTGCGGCGCCTTGCTGCGCACCTCGGCCGAGACCTGGAACGGCTTGCCCTCGGCCTCTGCCGCCAGGCGATCGACCTGGGCGGTGAGGGCATAGCGGTCGGCTTCGCTCTCGCCCTTGTTCGAGCGAAAGCGCGTGTCGTCGAGACGCAGCAGGGTATCGCCCTTGTTCACCATCTGCCCTTCGCGGACGAAGATCTCGGTGACGATGCCGCCCTCTAGGTTCTGGATGACCTGGACCTTGCTCGACGGGATTGCCTTGCCTTCGCCGGTGGTCACTTCATCGAGCACGGCGAATTTGGCCCACACCAGCGCCACCAGCAGCAGCGCTGCTGCCAGCCACACGGTGAGCCGCGACAGGCGTGGCGAGTCCTGCAGGGTGGCCTTGGCCAGGTCCGGCAGATAGTCGCGTTCGGCGGTCTTGTTGAAGCTGTTGAAGTAGCTGCGTAGCGAGGACATGGTGCTTGCGCCTCCCATCTAGCACGGTCCCTGTGGGAGCTGGCTTGCCAGCGATAGCGGTGGTGAATCCACTATTGCAATCGCTTGCAAGCCAGCTCCCACAGGGACCGCGTCGTGCTTTTTTTAGAGTGCCTGGCCGATCCGGCCCTTGCGCAGGGCATCGATGACCGCATCCTTGGCCCCGTCGGCAACGATCTTGCCGTTGTCCAGCACCAGCAGGCGGTCCACCAGGCTGAGCATCGAGGTGCGGTGGGTCACCAGCAGCAGGGTCTTGCCTCCGATCCAGCCGTGCAGACGCTGGCGCAGTTGTTCTTCGCTGCTGTTGTCCATATGGCTGGTGGGTTCGTCGAGGATCACGATCGGCGGCTCCAGCAGCATCGCCCGGGCCAGCAGCACGGCCTGGCGTTGACCGCCCGAGAGCAGTTGGCCGCGCTCGCCGAGGGGCCGGTCGAAGCCCCGTGGGTGCTGCTTGGCCAACTCGCTGACGCCGGTCAGTTCGGCGACTTCGAGCATCCGCGTATCGCTGACATAGCGGGCGCCGAGGGTCAGGTTGTCGCGCAGGCTGCCGGCCAGCAGCGGCAGGTCGTGGGCAACGTAGCCCAGTTGCTGGCGCAGGTCGGTGATATCCAGTTGGCGCAGGTCGAGGTTGTCGAGCAGGACCTGGCCATCGTCCGGTTCATAGAAGCCCATGACCATGCGCGCCAGGGTGCTTTTGCCCGAGCCGCTGCGGCCGATGATGCCGATGCGTTCACCCGGCTTGATGCTGAAGCTGATGCTGTTCAATGCCGCCGAGGCCTGGCCGGGGTAGCGGAAGGTCAGCCGGTTGACCTCCAGCGCGCCTTGCAGGCGGGTGTGTTCCAGTGGTTGCTGGTCGGCGCGGCGCTCCTGGGGCAGGGCCATCAGCGCGTCGGTGCTGCGCATGGTCAGTTGCGCCTGCTGGTAGCGGGTGATCAGCCCGGCGATCTGCCCCAGCGGCGCCAGGGTGCGGCTGCCGAGCATGTAGCAGGCGACCAGGGCGCCGACGCTGAGGTTGCCGGCAATGATGCTGTAGACCCCGGCGACGATGGTGGCCATGCCGCAGAACTGCTGGATAAACAGCGTACCGTTGGTGGCCAGGGCCGAGAGTTGACGGGCGTGGGCGTCGAGCTGGGTGAGGGCGCCGTGGGTGCTTTCCCACTGGTACTGGCGCTCGCTTTCGGCGCCGCAGGCCTTGAGGGTCTCCAGGCCGCCGAGGGTTTCGATCAGCAGCGCCTGGCGCACCGAGCCGAGGGCCAGGCTCTTCTGCACGGTGTCGCGCAGGCGTACCTGGATCAGCAGGGCGAAAACGATGGTCAGGGGAAAGGCGATCAGCGGGATCAGTACCAGCCAGCCGCCGAGCAGGCCGATCACCGCCAGCATCAGGACCACGAAGGGCAGGTCGATCACGCTGGTCAGGGTCACCGCGGTGAGAAATTCGCGCAGGCCCTGGAAGTCGTGGATGCTCTGGGCGAAGCCGCCGATGGTGGCCGGACGGGCCTTCATCGACATGCCGGTGATGCGCTCGAACAGGGTCGCCGAGAGGATCATGTCGGTCTTCTTCCCGGCCTGGTCCAGCAGGTGCGCGCGGACTACCCGCAGCACCAGCTCGAACAGCGTACCGATCAGCAGGCCGATGACCAGCACCCACAAGGTCGAGGTGGCCTGGTTGGGCACTACGCGGTCGTAGGTCTGCATGACGAACAGCGGCACCATCAGGCCCAGCAGGTTGATCAGCAGGCTGGCCAGCAGGGCATCGCTGTACAGCCAGCGGGATTGGCGCAGGGTGTCGCGGAACCAGGCATGCACTCGCGGCACCAGCGGATCGCGCTGCTGTTCCAGTTCATGCCGGGGGCGGGCGAACAGGGCGTGGCCGGCGTAGGCTTCGGCGAGTTCCTCGCGGCTGACCCACTGCTCGCCGCCATCGGCTTCGCAGGGCAGGATCAGCGCCTGGTCGTGGTCTTTCCAGCGCCGCAGTACCGCGCAGCGGCCATCCTTGAACAGCAGGAGCACCGGCAGGTTGAGCGCGGAGATCGCCTCCAGCTCACGGCGCAGAAGCCGCGCCTGCAACCCGGCCCGGGCCGCCGCACGGGGCAGCAGGTCGAGGTCGAGGCGTTGCTGCGGCAGGGGCAGGCCGCTGCTCAGGCTGGCGCGGCTGGCCGTGCAACCGTGAAGCTTGCAGAGAATCAACAGCCCATCGAGTAACGGATCATCGAAACTCTGGCGTTGGTCCGCCGAGCTCGCCGGTTGCATGCTGGTCACAATGGCCTACCTCCCGCCGAGGTGGCGGAACAGTGTCAACGCATTTCAGGCAACTGCACGTTGGTACGCACTTCGCTCTGGGCAATGGCTTCCGGCGGCAGGGAAATCTTCTGCTTGGTCAGCAGGTCGCCCATGTTGGCCAGCAGGCGATAACCGGCGAACTCCTCGGTGTACCGCACCTCGACGTAGCGCCGGTTGGCGTTGTACAGCTCGTTCTCGCTGTCCAGCAGGTCGAGCAGGGTGCGCTGGCCGAGGCCGAACTGATCCTGGTAGGCGGCGCGGACCCGGGTGGTGGTTTCCGCGTACTGCTTGGCCGTCGGGGTTTGCCTGGTGGCGTTGTTGAAGGCGTTCCAGGCCAGCGACAGGTCTTCGTTGAGCTGGCGCAGGGCGTTGTTGCGGATGTCCATGGCCTGGTTGATCTTGTAGGCATCGGATTGCAGCCGGGCCTTGTCGGTGCCACCGCGGAACAGGTTGTAGTTCATTTCGACGCCAGCTCGCCAGTCACTGTTGCTATGGCCCTCTTCGCCACCGATGTTGTTGTTGGCGCTGGTAGACAGCACTGCATCGAAGCGCGGATAGAACGGCGACTTGGCCACTTCATATTGCTTCTCCGCGGCCTCGATATCGGCCTGGGCCGATTTCAGGTACGGGTTGTCCTGCAGCATGGCGGTACGCGCATCCTGCAGATTGGCAGGCAGCGTGCCCTTGATCGATGCAGGGCTTTCCAGCTCATCGGGAGTACGGCCGACCACGCTATAGAAGTTGGCCTCGGCGTCCTGAAGATCTACCTCGGCGGTATACAGATTGTTCTCCGCCAGGGCGCGACGGGCGGTGGACTGATCGAGGTCGGCAGTGCTGCCGACGCCGCGCTCGCTGCGCAAGCCGATCTGATCGTTGACCCGCAGGTGTGCCTGGAGGTTGTTCTTCGCCAGGCTCAGCAATTCGCGACGCTTGAGCACTTCCAGATAGACCTCGATGGTCCGCAGCGCGACGGTCTGCGCCGTTGCCTGGGTGTAGTAGGCCCGGGACGTGGCCGTGGCCTGCTGGCGAGCGACTTCGTTGGAGGTATTGAAACCGTCGAACAGCATTTGCCGCAGGCGCAATTCCGACTGGGTGTAGTTGAGCGTTTCCTTGTTGTGGTTACGCGTGCCGTCGGGGTTGAGCCCGCGGGTATTCAAGTTGTCCGAACGTTCACGGCCATAACCGGCGACCAGGTCGACGCTGGGGTAGTAGCCACCCTTGGCCTGCTTCACATCTTCATCGGCAGACAGCCGACTGCTGCCTGCGGCCTTGATTTCCGGGTGGTAATCCACGGCGCTCTGCACGGCCTCCTGCAGGGACATGGCCTGTGCATTGGCGCAGGCGATGGCCAGTAAAACTGCACTGGTGATGGGGTTCAAAACGCGCATGGGTTACTTCTCCCTGATTCCTTTTTTTGGGTCTTGCATCGCCAAAAAAATGACGAAAATTTGAGTTCAAACCGTTTCAGGCTTGTAACAACTGAGCTAAGAACATTTGCGCGAAAACCTAAGAAGAAATTTTCATAAGGGTTATGCGAAAAAAAACTTATGCGGTCTAAGAAATCCAGCACATTGTTTAACCCACAGCCCGCGTGTACCGGGCGCTGAGGCGCTTTTTTACTGGCGCCAGAAAGTTTTCAGGTCGTTTTTCGACATAGGGCATGAAAGGAGTGGAGGGGAGTAGGGCAACGAAAAATATGGCGACAGAATTTTGGCGTATTGCCTTTCGCCAGTACTCGTTGCAACTCCGCCGCGGCGATCACCGTCGGGCACCCGGGGATTGATGACAAACCCACGGCTTTGACGGTCGCAGCTACTTCGAGTCGGACACTTTTCCGGGTGTCCGCCCACGAGACACCACAGGCTTTCCTGCAAGAGAACGTCGGCAGTGGAGAGGAGTGGCTAGATGGCTAAGTCAATCGGTGTGGTCAGCAAGGTGATCGGTCAGGTGTTCGCGGTCGAGGCTGATGGAACCCGGCGGTTGTTGGTCGAAGGTGATCGTCTGTTCGTCGGTGAGCAACTGGAAACCGGCGCGACAGGGGCGGTGGCGGTGCACCTGGCCAATGGCGGAGAGCTGACCCTGGGGCGCGACAGCAGCCTTAGCCTTTCCAATGCCTTGCTGGCCAACCAGGCTCCCCATGTGCTGGCGCCTGAGGTCATCACCCCGAGCGAAGCGCAGCTGACCGAGGTGGAAAAGCTCCAGCAAGCCATCGCCGCCGGCGGCGACCCGACCCAGGATGCCGAGGCCACTGCGGCCGGACCGGGCAATGCGGCGCCCGGCGCCCTGGGCGGCGGGCACAGTTTTGTCCTGCTCACCGAGGTGGGCGGGCGGGTCGATCCGGTGATTGGTTTTCCTACCGTCGGACTGCAGTTCTCCGGTGAACTGCCTGACTTGCTTGTCGGACTGATCGATCACAACGACGAACTTCCCGCCGTCAACAACCCCATCAGCTTCACAGGCCTGGACGTGACAGGGGGCGAGATTTCGGTCAGCGAGTCCAACCTGCCACTGGGTTCGGCCAGCGATACGGCGGCGTTGACCCAGGCCGGCAGCTTCAGCGTGGTAGCGCCGGACGGGGTGCTCAACCTGAATGTCGGCGGCATCAATGTATTGACCAATGGGGCGGTCACCGGTGTAGGACAGTCCGTTACCACCGGCCTTGGCAACGTCCTGACCATCACCGGCTATGACGCGGCCAGCGGCGTGGTCAGCTACAGCTACACCCTGACCACTGCCGGCAGCGCCCTGGGCGAGAGCATCCCGGTGTCGGCCAGCGACAGCAATGGCGACGTTACCAGCGGCAGCCTGGATGTCACCATCGTCGATGACGTACCGCGGGCGGTGGACGACAGCAACCCGTCGATCGCCACCGAGGCATCCACGGTGCTGACGGGCAATGTGCTGCCCAACGATATCCAGGGTGCGGACCGGGTCGCCAACCCGATCATCCCCGGCACCTTTGTCGGCACCTACGGCACGCTGGTGCTGGCGTCGGACGGCTCCTACACCTACACCCTGAATCCGTCGGACCCGGACTTCGTCAATCTCCATGGCGGCGGCAAAGGGACCGAGACCTTCACCTACACCCTGACTGACGCCGATGGTGACACCAGCACCGCCAACCTGGTGCTGAACATCACCAATCTCGACGACCCGGTCACCTTTGGCGGCGTCGGTGCCAACGGCGGGGTCATCACGGTCTTCGAGAAAAACCTTGGCAGCGGCAGCAGCCCTGATGCCGCTGCCCTGACCCAGAGCGGCAGCTTTACCGTCAGTGCGGCGGATGGTCTGCAAAGCCTGACTATCGGCGGGATCAATGTGGTCAGTGGCGGGGTGGCGAACACTGCAGTGCAATCGGTAGTCACGCCGCTGGGCAACACTTTCACCATAACCAGCTACGACCCCGCCACTGGTACGGTCACCTACAGCTACACCCTGCTCGGCAACGAAGCCCACCCGGCGGGCGGCGGTGCCAACAACCTCGGTGAGAGCTTCACCGTGGTGGCGACCGATACCGATGGCAGCAGCAACAGCATCAACCTGAATGTGGTGATCGTCGATGACGTGCCTACTGCTGTTGCGGATACCAATGCCTCGATGGCCACCGAGGCCGCTACGGTACTGACCGGGAATGTGCTGACCAACGATATCCAGGGGGCGGACCGTGTTGCCGGACCGATCGTTGCCGGCACCTTCACTGGAACCTACGGCACCTTGGTCCTGGCCGCAGACGGCTCCTACACCTACACGCTGAATCCTTCGGATCCGGACTTCTTCAACCTGCACGGTGGTGGGACGGGGACCGAGACCTTTACCTACACGCTGACGGATGCTGATGGCGATACCAGCACGGCGAATCTGGTGCTGGATATCAAGAACCTGAATGATCCGGTGACCCTTACCGGTCTTGATAACGCTGGCGGGGAGTTGTCGGTCTACGAGAAGAATCTGGGTGATGGCAGCAGTCCGAATGTGGCTGCTTTGACCCAGACCGGGACCTTCACCGTGACGGCTCCGGATGGTCTGCAAACCCTGAGTGTCGGCGGTATCAACGTGATCAGCGGTGGTGTAGCCGCCACCTTCCCACAAACAGCCACGACTCCTCTGGGCAATACCCTGA
>Ga0222427_100426_pt1 | contig 66784 bp, 51 predicted proteins | sample 2B20Ametagenome_FD_182890 | JGI IMG/M metagenome (GOLD analysis project Ga0222427, IMG submission 182890) | Enriched microbial communities from leaf-cutter ant dump, University of Wisconsin, Madison, United States - 2B20A (version 2) | ecosystem: Environmental > Terrestrial > Nest > Insects nest... | reverse complement strand
CAGCGCAGCCTGCGGATTCAAAGCAAAATCCACCATATTCATCACCATCTGCACATGCCCCTGCGGCTGCATATACCCCCCCATCACCCCAAACGGCCCGAGCGCTTCGCCGTCCTTGGTCAAGAACCCGGGAATGATCGTGTGAAAGGTCTTCTTCCCCGCCACCAGGCAATTGGCATGCGCCGGATCCAGACTGAACTCCTGCCCCCGGTTCTGCAGGGCAATCCCGCTGTCCGGCAGCACCACCCCGGAGCCAAACCCGTGATAGTTGCTCTGGATAAACGACACCATATTCCCCTCGCCATCCGCCGTAGCCAGGTACACCGTGCCACTGGCCAGCGGATCCCCATGCACCGGCGGCTGCGCCTGCTCGCCGATCTGCGCCCGACGCCGTGCGGCATAGTCGTCGCTGAGCAGGTCCTCCACCGCCACCCGCATATGCTCCGGGTCGGTGATGTAGTGCAGCCCGTCGCTGTAGGCGAGCTTCATGGCTTCGAGTTGCCGGTGCCAGGTGAGTTGGCTGTCGCGGTGATCGAAGTCGAAGCCTTCGAGGATCTTCAGCGCCATCAACGCCACCAGCCCCTGCCCGCTCGGCGGGATTTCCCAGACATCGACGCCGCGATAGTTGATCGAGATCGGGTCGACCCATTGCGCGCGATAGCCTTCCAGGTCAGTGGCCCGCAGGTATCCACCGGTCGCCCGTGAATGGGCATCCAGGCGCTGGGCGATGGCGCCACGGTAGAAGCTTTCGCACCGGGTCGAGGCCAGCTCTTCAAGGGTCGCTGCCTGCGCAGGGTTGAAGAACATCTCCCCGGCCTTGGGCGCGCGACCGTCGATAAGGAAGGTGTCGAACCACGCCTGCAACACGCCGTCCCGATGCGGCGCGAATTCCTTCAGCGCGATTTCCCATTGATGGGCAACCACCGGCGATACCGGAAAGCCGTCGCGAGCCAGGCTGATCGCAGGCTTGAGCAGATCAGCGAACGGCAGTTTGCCAAAGCGCCCGGACAATTCCGCCCAGGCCGAGGGGCAGCCGGGAACGGTGACCGGTGTCCAGCCGTAGAGCGGCATTTCACTGTGTCCGGCCGCCTTGACGGCATCGATACCCAGGGCCGCCGGCGCGTGTCCATTGCCGGCCAGGCCATGCAGTTGCCCCTTGGTCCAGACCAGGGCAAAGGCATCGCCACCAATCCCGCAACCCGTCGGTTCGACCACGGTCAACGCAGCAGCAGTGGCAATAGCCGCATCGATGGCGTTGCCGCCCTTTTGCAGGATTTCCATCCCGGCCTGGGCCGCCAGCGGCTGGGAGGCGGCGACCATCCCGCGGCGGGCAAACACGCTCTGGCGCTGGGACGGATAGGGATATTCATGGGCAGATAGATTCAACATGACTAGGCACTCTCGGATTCATTGACCGGACTTGATCCGGTTCCATTCACGGGTAATCAGGCGCTGGATGCTGTCCGGCAGGTCGGCGGAGACGAAGGTGTGTTCGATCACATCGTCACCGGGGTAGATGCCGGGGTCGGCGCTGACCTTGGGGTCCATCAGCGCGGTGGCGTCCTTGTTGGCGTTGGCGTAGCCGACGTAGTCGCTGACCGGGGCGATCACCTCGGGGCGCAGCAGGTAGTCGATCAGGGCGTGGGCGTTGGCGCTGTTGGCGGCGTCCTTGGGGATGGCGAGCATGTCGAACCAGAGGTTCACGCCTTCCTTGGGGATCAGGTAGCGGATGTCCACCGGCTTGCCGCTTTCCCTGGCCCGGCTGCGCGCCTGCATGACGTCGCCGGAGTAGCCGATGGCGACGCAGATATCGCCATTGGCGAGGTCTGCGGTGTACTTGGAGGAGTTGAAGTAGGTGACCGAGGGGCGCAACTGCATCAGGCGCTGCGAGGCCTGTTTGTAGTCCTGCGGCTTGGTGCTGTTGGGGTCGAGGCCGAGGTAGAGCATGACCTGGGGAATGATCTTGACCGGGGCATCGAGGAAGGCGACGCCGCAGCTTTTGAGTTTTTCCAGGTTGCCCGGCTCGAAGACCATGGCCCAGGAGTCGAACACCGCGTCCTTGCCGAGTACGGCGCGGACTTTCTCTTCGTTGTAGCCGATGCCGACCGTGCCCCACATGTAGGGCACGGCGTAGCGGTTGCCGGGGTCGGCGGCTTCGAGGCGCTGCATCAGCCGTGGGTCGAGGTGCTGCCAGTTGCCGAGCAGCTTCTTGTCCAGCGGCTGGTAGGCGCCGGCGCGGATCTGCTTGGAGAGGAACTGGCTGGAGGGCACCACCAGGTCGTAACCGGAATGCCCGGAGAGCAGCTTGGCTTCGAGCATTTCATTGGTATCGAAGATGTCGTAGCGCACCTTGATCGCGCTGGCCTTTTCGAAGTTGGCCAGGGTGTCCGGGGCGATGTAGTCGGACCAGTTGTAGACCTTGACCTCCTGCTCGGCGGCCTGGGTAAACGGCATTACGGCGGCGCAGCAAAGCGCCGCGAACAAGCTCGTTGAACGCATGACGGAATTCCTTGAACAGAAGGTCAGAGCACGCGGCTGAGAAACGCCCGGGTACGCGGATGGGTCGGTCGGTTGAAGATCTGCTCCGGCGGGCCCTGTTCGATCAGTTCGCCCTGGTCGAGCACCACCACGCGGTCGGCCACTTCCTTGGCGAAGCCCATTTCGTGGGTGACCACGACCATGGTCATGCCCTCCTCGGCCAGTTCCTTCATCACCTGCAGCACCTCACCGACGATTTCCGGATCGAGGGCGCTAGTGGGTTCGTCGAACAGCATGGCCTGGGGTTTCATGGCCAGGGCACGGGCGATGGCGACCCGTTGTTGCTGGCCGCCGGAGAGCATCGACGGATAGTGCCCGCCCTTGTCCGCCAGGCCGACCCGGGCCAGCAGTTGCCGGGCCTGCTCCAGGGCTTCGGCCTTGGGCACGCCGAGCACCTGCACCGGCGCTTCGATGATGTTTTCCAGGGCGGTCATGTGCGGGAACAGGTTGAAGCGCTGGAAGACCATGCCGATATCGCGGCGCTGGCGGGCGATATTGCGTTCGGAGTCGCGCACCAGGGTGCCATCGGACCGCTCGCGGTAGCCCATGGCGTGGCCATTGACACGGATGCGCCCGCCCTGGATGTCTTCCAACAGGTTGATGCAGCGGATGAAGGTGGTCTTGCCCGATCCGGAGGCACCGATCAGCACCACCACTTCACCGCGCTTCACTTGCAGCGACACGCCCTTGAGGATCTGCAAGGCGCCGAAGGACTTGTGGATGTCCAGCGCCTCGATGACCAGTTCTTCGCTTTTCTGCGCCATGGCTCAGCGTCCTCTCAGCAGTTTCAGGGTGCCGCGGCCGAACATGCGGCTGGCGGCCGGGGGCGGCGTGCTGGGCCGGTCGGACTGGCCGAAGCGGTTTTCCAGCCAGCGCTGGAAGAAGCCCCACAGGGTGGTCAGCAACAGGAAATAGATGGCCACCACCAGGTACAGCTCGAACACGCGGAAGGTCGCCGAGGTGACCATCTGCGTGCTGAGCAGCAGCTCCTGCACGCCGATCACGCTGACCAGGGTGGTGTTCTTCAGCATCACGTTGAATTCGTTGCCGATCGGCGGAACGATCACGCGGAACGCCTGGGGCAGGACGATGCGCCGCATCAGCTTGCCGAAGGTCATGCCTAGCGAGCGCCCGGCCTCGTACTGGCCCTTGTCTACCGCACCGATACCGGCGCGGATGATCTCGGCCATATAGGCGCCTTCGTTGAGGCCCAGGGCGATGATCGCCGCCTGGATATTGCCGGGCACCACCAGGCCGAGCAGCTCGATGTCCTCGAAGCGGAAGATCCCGCCCGCCGCCAGTGCGGTGTAGAGGAAGACGATCTGCACCAGCAACGGTGTGCCGCGCATCAGCCACACGTAGAAGCGCACCGGCCATTGCAGCAGCGGGTTGCTCGACAGGCGCATCAATGCCGCCGCCAGCCCTAGCGCACAGCCCAGGGCCATGGCCAGCACGGCGATCAGGCAGGTCAGCCACAGCCCGGTGAGGTACACGCCACTGGGTTGCAGCAGGTACTGCCAGAACACATCCCAATTGAAGTTCATCGTCTGTGTTCCTCAGTCGAGCGTGTCGCTGCTGACATGCCAGGTATCCAGCAATTTGGCGTAGCTGCCATCGGCGCGCATGTCGTCGACGATCTGCTGCACCGCGGCGCTGAGCTGCTGGTCGTCCTTGCGCATGCCGAGGCCGGTGAGGATGCGGCTGAACGCCGGCACGCCCTCTTCGAACAGGTCCGGGGCCATGGCGGCGTAGTAGCCGGCGGTTTCCACCGTGGTGCCGTAGGCATCGACCTGGTTGATGCGCAGGGCCTGGAAGGCGTCGGTGTCGGTGTTGTAGACCACCACTTTCATCGGCGCCTTGCCGGCCTTGGCCAGGGCTTCGTTATGGGCGTCGAGCAGGGTCTTGATGGTGGAGCCGTTGAGCACCGCGACCTTGTGTGCGGACAGGTCGTCGAGGGTTTTCAGCGCCTTGGGGTTGCCCTTGGGCACCACCACCGCCTGGCTGGAATACATGTAGTTGACGATATCGATCACCTGGCGCCGTTCGGGCTTGTCGAACAGCTGGTCGACGATCATGTCGCACTGCCCGGCCAGCAACGCCGGGACAAGGCCGGAGAACGGGATCACCCGCCATTGCACCTGCTTGTTATCCAGGCGCTTGGCGATTTCCAGACCGAGATCGACGGTCAGGCCGCGCGGCTTCTGCGCCGCGTCGAAGGAGACCAGGGGCGGCGAATCCATCCCCGAGCAATAGGTGAGTTTTTCGACCGTCTTCAGACGCTCCGGCACCTGGGGCGCGGCGACGGCCCATTGCGTGCTCACAGCGAGGGAAACAGCCACCAGCAAGGCGCGGCGTAAATGCATGACCAGACACTCCACTTCGTTGGTAAACGGCAGGATTCAAAGTCAACACACGGGCGGGTTGTCAGTTTTGGGGCTGCTTTGCAGCCCTTCGCGACGGTTCGGCGTTCCGACAAGCTCGCTCCCACGGGAGAACTGCGACTCTGTGGGAGCGAGCTCGCTCGCGAAGGGCCGCAAAGCGGCCCCAAAGACCTGACGGTCCCACCTCTATTTTTCCGATTGCAGGAACTGGATCAGCGCCGGCACGGTGCCCTCGATGTGCTCGCGGACTACGGCTTCGGCCTTTTCGGCATCGCCGGCACGGATCGCGTCGAGGATCACCGCGTGTTCCTCGCGGGCGCTGAGGGGCTTGTCGCCGTGCTGCAGCCACAGGCGCATGGGCGCCTCGACCAGCGAGTACAGCGCGGAAATCTGCTTCATCAGGCGCGGGCGGCCGCTGAGGCTGCACAGGTATTCATGGAAGGCGCGGTGGCGACGGACCCATTGCGCGCTTTCATCGCGGTAGTCGTCCATCTCGTCGAGCATGCGTTCCAAGGCGGCCAGCTGGCGTTCGCCGATATGGCTGACGGCAACCCGCACCGCCAGGCCTTCCAGCGCGCTGCGCATCTCGAAGACTTCATGCAGCTCGGCGATATCCAGGCCGCTGACCACCGCACCGCGGTTGGGCCGCAGGGTCACCAGGCCTTGGGCATCGAGACGGCGGAAGGCCTCGCGCACCGGCATGCGGCTCATGCCGATCTCGGTTGCGATGTCCTCGGCGATCAGCCGGTCGCCCTTGCGGTAGCGACCACAGCAGATGGCCTCCAGCAGGAAGTTGTAGGCCTCCTCCTCGGCGGTCTGCGGCTGACGTTCAACGTAAGCGGGGGCGAATTGCATGGGGTGGCACCTTTGTATTTTTGTATCCAATTATCCATGGATACGAAACAGCAGGATGTGTGCCAGGTTATTCGAATGGCACTCAAGCGATTGATTTGGATGGAGAAGGTCGCTGCTCAGGCAAGTGCGGGGCGGGGGGCAGTGCTACCAAATGGCTCAGTGTGCGAACCAAAACCGTGCATTCCGGTAGCCCGGTAACAAACCGCCAACTCTGCATTGCTCTCGGGACCATCGCTGGCAAGCCAGCTCCCACAAAGTTCTGGGCCAGCCGCAGTATCTGTGCTCGACGCGATCCTTGTGGGAGCTGGCTTGCCAGCGATGACACCTTGAGAAGCACCCTGCACCTCAGCTCTGCAACAAGAGCTACGCTCAACCCAACCAATTCCCAGTGCATCACTCGGAATTTCACATTCGACCTTTGAACTATCTGGTTAATTAGCTAGCTAAGCGTATAATCGCCCCTGCATTCACACAGCGAGATACCCGGCATGACCCCTCAACCTCAGGCCTCCGGCCTAAGCAAATTCATCCTGATCGGGCTGGGCGTAATCATCGCCCTGCTCGGCCTGGCCCTGGCCGCAGGCGGTATTCGCCTGACCACCCTGGGCGGCAGTTGGTACTTCCTGATCGGCGGCCTGGCCATGGCCGTCGCCGGCATCCTGATCGCCCTGCGCAAGCCGGCCGGCGCCTGGCTGTTCGCCGCATTCCTGGTGGGTACAGCGATCTGGGCCCTGGTCGACACCGACCGGACCTTCTGGCCGATGTTCTCGCGCCTGTTCATGTTCAGCGTGATCGGCCTGGTGGTGGCCCTGGTCTATCCGCTGCTCAAGCGCGCCTCGGGCGCCAGTGGCGGACGCGGTGCCTACGCCGTCGCCGGGGTGCTGGCGATCGGCGTGGTCTGGGCAGTGGGCAACATGTTCGTGCCCCATCCCACCGTGGCCGCCAAGGGCAACGGCCCGGCGCTGACCCCGGTGGACCCGGCCAAGGCGCAGAAGGACTGGGCCCACTACGGCAACACCGAGGGCGGCAGCCGCTTCGCTGCGCTGGACCAGATCAACCGCGGCAATATCGATAAGCTGCAAGTGGCCTGGACCTACCGCACCGGCGATATCGCCATCAGTGACGGCAACGGTGCCGAGGACCAGCTGACCCCGTTGCAGATCGGCAACAAGGTGTTCATCTGCACCCCGCACAACAACCTGATCGCTCTCGACGCGGATAGCGGCAAGGAGCTGTGGCGCAACGATATCAACGCCCAGTCCAAGGTCTGGCAGCGTTGCCGTGGCATGGCCTACTTCGACGCCACCCAACCAATCGTGCAGCCGACCCAGCCGAACAGCATCCCGGTGATCGCCGCCAGCGTGCCGGCCGGTGCCGCCTGCCAGCGTCGCCTGCTGACCAACACCATCGACGCCCGCCTGATCGCGGTCGACGCCGATACCGGCGCGTTCTGCGAAGACTTCGGCAACAAGGGCCAGGTCGACCTGAAAGCCGGCCTCGGTGATGTGCCGGACTCCTACTACCAACTGTCCTCGGCTCCGCTGATGGCCGGCACCACCGTGGTGGTCGGCGGTCGTGTCGCCGACAACGTGCAGACCGACATGCCCGGCGGCGTGATCCGCGGCTTCGATGTGATCACCGGCGCCATGCGCTGGGCCTTCGACCCGGGCAACCCGGAAGACAAGCAAGCCCCAACCGACGGCAGCACCTACGTGCGCAGCACGCCGAACAGCTGGGCACCGATGTCCTACGACGCGGCGATGAACACCGTGTTCCTGCCGATGGGCAGCTCGTCCACCGACCTTTACGGTGCCGAGCGCACCGCGCTGAACCACAAGTACGGCGCTTCCGTGGTCGCCCTCGACGCCAGCACCGGCGCCGAGAAGTGGGTCTACCAGACCGTGCACAACGACCTCTGGGACTTCGACCTGCCGATGCAGCCGAGCCTGATCGACTTCACCAAGGACGACGGCAGCCAGGTTCCGGCGGTGGTGATCGGCACCAAGGCCGGGCAGATCTACGTGCTCGACCGCGCCACCGGCCAGCCGCTGACCAAAGTCGAGGAAGTCCCGGTGAAAACCGCCGACATCCCCAACGAGCAGTACTCGCCGACCCAGCCGCGCTCGGTGGGCATGCCGCAGATCGGCGCGCAGACCCTGACCGAGGCCGACATGTGGGGCGCCACCCCGTATGACCAGTTGCTGTGCCGCATCGACTTCAAGAAGATGCGCTACGACGGCCTGTACACCGCGCCGGGCACCGACCTGTCGCTGAGCTTCCCGGGCTCCCTGGGCGGGATGAACTGGGGCAGCCTGTCGACCGACCCGGTCAACGGCATGATCTTCGTCAACGACATGCGCCTGGGCCTGTGGATCCAGATGATCCCGTCGGCCAACAAGGGCCAGGCGGCTGGCGGCGGTGAAGCGCTGAACACCGGCATGGGCGCGGTACCGCTGAAAGGCACGCCGTATGCGGTGAACAAGAACCGCTTCCTGTCGGTCGCCGGCATTCCGTGCCAGGCGCCGCCCTACGGCACCCTGACCGCCATCGACATGAAGACCCGGCAGATCGCCTGGCAGGTTCCGGTCGGCACCGTGGAAGACACCGGCCCGCTGGGTATCCGCATGCACCTGCCACTGCCGATCGGCCTGCCAACCCTCGGCGGCACCCTGTCGACCCAAGGTGGCCTGGTGTTCATCGCCGGCACCCAGGACTTCTACCTGCGCGCCTTCGATAGCGGCAACGGCCAGGAAATCTGGAAAGCCCGCCTGCCGGTCGGCAGCCAGGGTGGCCCGATGACCTACGTTTCGCCGAAGACCGGCAAGCAGTACGTGGTCATCACCGCTGGCGGCGCCCGCCAGTCCACCGACCGCGGCGACTACGTGATCGCCTACGCCCTGCCTTGACCCCTCCAGCGCCCGCCCTTGTGGCGGGCGCTCGTTTTACCCTGGAATGACCCGAATGTTTGCTTCCCCGCGTTACCTTCCCGCCGCGCTGCTCGGCGCGTGCCTGATTCCTTCCCTCGCCGCTGCCGACAGCACCCTCACCGGTGACTGGGGCGGTCTGCGCAACCAGATGGACGCCGACGGCATCCGCTTCACCGGCGACTACAGCGGCGAGACCGTGTACAACGCCCACGGCGGCCTCAAGCGCTCGGCGCGCTACTCGCAGAACCTCAAGCTCGGCGTGCGCTTCGACCTGGACAAGCTGCTCCAGGCCGAGAATGCCGGGGTGATCCAGTTGACCATCAACGACCGTCGCGGCAACGACGGCTCCGGCGACCTGGTCGGCAACCGCCTGCCCCTGCAGGAAAACTACGGCGGTCTGTACACCCGTCTCACCGAACTGAGCTACGAGCGCACGCTGTTCACCCCGGACCTGGACGTAAAGCTCGGCTACATGGCCATGGGCAACGACCTCGGCGGGCTCGACAGCGGCATCCTGTGCAACTTCATGAACGCCGGTTTCTGCGGTCATCCGCTGAACATGTCCGGCGGTAGCGGCTGGACCAACTACCCCAACGCCCGCCTCGGTGTGCGGGTGAAATACAGCTTCGACCCGGCCTGGCAACTGCGTGTCGCCGCCTTTGCCGTCGACCCGGACAGCAATGGCAACTCCAGCCGCGCCTGGAACATCACGCCCAAGCACAAGACCGGCACCGTGGTCCCGGTTGAGCTGGTGTACAAGAAGCTCGACGGCCTGCCGGGCGAATACAAGGTCGGCTGGTACTACGACAGTTCCGATGCCAAGCGTATCGGCAGTGACGAGGAAGTCGCCGGGCGTGGCGGGCACTATGTGCTGCTGGACCAGGCCGTATGGCAGGCCGCCGACCTCCACGGCCAGACCCTACATGTGTTCGGCCAGGCGGCTGCGGCCAGCTCGGCAGCGTCGCCGTTCAGCAAGTGGTACAGCACCGGCGTGGTGCTCAAGCAGCCGTTCGCCAGCCGCCCCAACGACACCGTCGCCCTCGGCTTCGGCCGCGCCGTACCAAACCCGCGCAGCCGCGAAGTGCAGGAGCAGACGGCGCTGGCCAATGGCGAGGACTTCCCGAGCCTGGGCAATGCCGAGCGCTTGATCGAACTGAGCTATGGCTACCAGGCCACACCGTGGCTGATGTTGCGGCCGGATGTGCAGTACGTGATGGAGCCGGGGGCGTTTTCCGGCAGTGATATCGACAATGCGCTGGTGTTTGGCTTGCAGGTCAAGGCGACGCTCTGAGGGGGTGGCTGCGGGCCTCATCGCTGGCAATGCCAGCTCCCACAAATTCCTGTGTCGAACCTGAATCCTGCGGCCGACCCGGAGCCCTGTGGGAGTCGGCATTGCCGACGATGAGGCCATCAGCCTCGACATCGATCTTGCTGATCGGGGTGTTCTTGCCGGCCCCATCGCTGGCAAGCCAGCTCCCACAGATTCCTGTGTCGAACCTGAATCCTGCGGCCGACCCGGAACCCTGTGGGAGCCGGCATTGCCGGCGATGAGGCCATCAGCCTCGACATATTCCCTGCTGGTCTGTGTTGTTCTTGCCGGCCCCATCGCTGGCAAGCCAGCTCCCACAGATTCCTGTGTCGAACCTGAATCCTGCGGCCGACCCGGAACCCTGTGGGAGCCGGCGTTGCCGGCGATGAGGCCATCAGCCTCGACATATTCCCTGCTGGTCTGTGTTGTTCTTGCCGGCCCCATCGCTGGCAAGCCAGCTCCCACAGATTCCTGTGTCGAGCCTGGATCATGCGGTTGGCCCGGCACCCTGTGGGAGTCGGCATTGCCGAGGATGAGGCCATCAGCCTCGACATATTCCCTGCTGGTCTGTGTTGTTCTTACCGGCCCCATCGCTGGCAAGACCAGCTCCCACAAGTTTCTGTGTCAGGCCTGGATCCCGTGGTCGACCGGGATCCTGTGGGAGCCGGCTTGCCGGCGATGAGGCCCGCCCAGACAACATCAATCTCCAGCCGCCCCCCGCACCGCCTCGCTCAGCTCACTCCCATCCACCTCGGCAAAAGTCCGCCGCAGCATCCACCCGCTCAGCCAGTCCGGCGTCCAGCGCATGAACAGGTTGCGCAAATGCCAGCTGCGCCGGGTCAGCGGCACATACCAGCCGGCCATGCGCCAGGCCAAGGCCTGGAGAATGTCGATATCCGGGCGCAGGCGCGCTTCATAACGCTGCAACGCGGCAATGTCCTGGCTGCGCGCCAGTTCCTCGGCCAGCAGCCAGGCCCCGGTCAACGCCATGCTCGCACCGCGCCCGGAAGCCAGGGTCAGGCAGTGCGCAGCGTCCCCCAGCAATACCAGGCGACCCTGGTGCCAACTGGGCAAGTGCACCTGCATCAGGTGGTCCAGGTAAAAGCCTTCCGGCTGCGCTGCCAGCGCCGCCTGGATATCGCCATGGGCATGGGCGAACACCTCCTTCAACCACGCCGCCCGCTGCTCCCGAGGCACGCGCAAACCCTGGTCGTCCTGCCAGACGAACAACGCCGCCAGCAAATCCTCGCGCATGCCATACAACTCGACGGTGTAGCCCGGCTCCGAGAACGACACATGCCGCTCCCCGCCCCGCGCCTGTGCTCCCTCCAGAGTGAACGCGGCAGCGCTGTAGCCGAGGGACTTGAGGCACTCCTCATCGCTGGCGAAGTAGCGCTGGCGCAGGCTGGAAAAACACCCATCGGCCGCCACCACGAAGTCGAACGACTCGACCGAACCATCGTCGAACCGCACCTCGACGCCATTCGCATCCTGCGTCATTGACTCGACCTGACTACCAAAGCGAATCGGCACCGCCCCCTCCAGCGCCCGATGCAGCGCCAGCACCAAGTCATCCCGGCACACCGGTAACAGATTGGTCTGGCGCAGATGCTTGCGGTGGTCGATCAACAGCACGTCACGGCCCTGGCTATCGCGAAACTGGGTGCGCCCGAGTTCGACGCCCTTGGCCTCCAGCCCCGGCAGGATGCCCATGCGCCCGGCAATCTGGTAGCCAGCCCCGCCCAGGCTGAGGACGAAGCCGTCGCAGCGCAGGTCGGGGGCCTTTTCCACGATCTGCGGTGCAAAGCCCCGCTGCTTCAGCCACCAGGCGGCGGCCAGGCCGGCGATGCCGGCGCCTTGAATCAGAATCTTCACGGTGTGTTCCTGTTTTTTCGCTGACAACGATGCCCCCAAGGTTGCCGTGCGCCACACCACCCCGCGCGCGCGATCAGGCAGTCCACGCGCGTGATCAGCCCTTTAATGATAAGTGTTATCATTTCGACATCCTTCGCCCGGGCCTTCTGCCATGTCCCTCAATCACTACGTCGCCGACCAGCCCCTCTCCCCGACCTTCGCCAACCTGGCCGATGAAGAACTGGATATCCGCGTACTCGACCTGCTCACCGCCGAGGACTGCCGGATCCAGGCCAACAGCGGCCCGTCGCTGTCCATCGCCTATTACGCCGAAGGCGGCGGCTGGCGGCAGTTCGCCGATACCCCGTTCATGCTGCTCAGCCCGGATACCTGCTGCCTGTATCACGGCAGCGTGGCGATCGAAGGCGAAGGACTGCTGGCGGCCAATACCCGGGTGCGCGGGGTGAATATCAGCTTCGCCCCGCAGGTGTTGTGCCGCATCGGTCTCGACGAGCAACTGCTCGACCAGGCCGGGCTGTGGGAGCGGCGCATCTCCGGTGATGGCCACGCGCGGCTGGTGCAGTTCCCGGCGCCGACGGTGCTGCGCAAGGTCGGCATGGCCATGCTCGATTGCCAGTTGCAGGGCGTGGCACGGGAGATCTTCCTGCGTGGCAAGGCCTTCGAAATGCTCGGCGAGATGGTCGGCTACCTGCAAAGCGCCGCGCACCAGCCCAGCGTCGGTGCGCGGGATCGGGCGCGGATAGAACAGGCCCATGAGCTGCTGAAAAGCCGCCCCGCCGAGCCCTGGACCCTGGAATCGCTGGCCGATGCGGTGGCGCTCAATGTGCGAAAGCTCAAGCAGGGTTTTCGCCAGGTCTACGGCAAGGGCGCCTACGCCCTGCTCCAGGACCTGCGCATGGAGCTGGCCGCCGCGCGCCTGCAACGGGGCGAGCGGGTGGTGGATGCGGCGCTGGAAGTGGGCTACTCCAACCCCAGCCACTTCGCCAAGGTGTTCCGTCGCCATCACGGGGTCAGCCCCAGCGACTATCGCAGCCGCTGCGGTATCAGCGACAAATGATAATGACTATCAACAAATGACCCGATCGCGCGCGCCGACACCCTGATCGCGCGCGCAGCTCTTTCGCCGTGGCGCGACCATCTGGCGATCTCCAACGCCTCAGGTTATGTCCATGCAACGCTCCCTGCTCAGCCTCGCCGTGCTGTTCGCCATCGCCCCCGGCGCCTTCGCCGATTCGACCCTGACCCTCCCCGAATTGCAGGTCACCGCCAGCAAGCGGGTGCAGGCGCAGAACCAGACCGACCTGGCCCTGTCCGTGGCCACCGCCGATGACCTGCAACAAGCCAACGTCTATCGCACTGGCGAGCTGGAACGGGTGTTTCCCGAGCTGCTGGCGCGCAATACCGGCGCCGACCTGTTCCCCAGCCTGAGCCTGCGCGGCATTTCTTCGTCCGATCCGTACAACGGCCCGGTGGGCATCTATGTCGATGGCGTGCCGCAGTACCTCGGCACCTTCAACCAGGAGTTGCTGGACATCGAGCAGATCGAGCTGCTCAAGGGCCCGCAAGGCACCCTGTATGGCCGCAACGCCCATGCCGGCGCCCTCAACATCACCACCCGCCAGCCCGGCGAAACGCCCGAGGCGACCCTGCAAAGCCGCTTCAGCAACCTGCATCGCCAGGTCACCGCCAGCGGCTCGGCGCCGCTGGTGAGCGATCGCCTGTACCTGCAAGGCGCGCTGTACCACGACGACACCGACGGCGAGCTGACCCGCAGCGAGCACCACGGTGACAGCGACAACGGCGGCGGCCGGGTCGGCCTGCTGTTCAAGGCTACTGAAGACCTCAGCCTGCGCCTGGCCTATGCCCGCGACAAACTGCGCTCGTACAACGAGCAGTACCTGGCCGACGCCACCTACGGCCAGCGCCGGGCCAGCGTGCCGCTGATGGAATCGGTGTACACCCGCCGCGTCGAAAGCAGCAGCGCGACCCTCGACTGGAGCCTCAACGACAACTGGCGCCTGACCTCCATCAGCGCCCTGCAGAACTACCGGCATGAACGCCTGTTCGGCGACCTCGGCTTCCTCTGGCCGGAAACCCAGCGTACCGTCAGCCAGGAACTGCGCCTGGCCACCCAGGGCAGCGAGCGCGCCTGGGACCTGGTCGGCGGCCTGTACTGGCAGAACAGCAAGAGCGATTCGCGCCGCGTGCCCGATTCCTCGGCGCCCTTGTCCGGGCTCTACGGCCAGGCCGACAGCCACATCGAAAACACCGAAAAGGCCGTGTTCGGCGAATTCACCTGGCACCTGGCGCCACGCTGGGACCTGACCCTTGGCGCCCGCCACAGCCAGGAAAAGGCCGAGACCCGCTACGTCCAGCAAGGCGCGGCGTACACCCCGGGCTTCGAATACCGTGGCGACGATACATTCACCAGCACCACGCCAAAGATCGCCCTGGGCTTCCAGGCCACCCCGGACACCCGCCTGTACGCCTCGGTGAGCAAGGGCTTCAAGGCCGGCGGCTACAACCGCATCGGCGCCATCACCCCGGATGCCGTGGCCTATTCGCCGGAGAAGTCGCTGAACATGGAGGTCGGGATCAAGGCCAGCCTGCTGGACAAGCGCGTCTGGCTCAACGGCGCGCTGTACCGCATCGATATCGACGACGTGCAGCAGTTCATCGGCGATGCCGGCACCGGCACCCAGTCCCTGGCCAATATCGGCAAGGCGCGCAGCGAGGGCGCCGAGCTGTCGCTGGACTGGCTGGCCACCGATGCCACCCACGTCAAGGTCGCCGGCACAGTCAACCGCAACCGCATGCTCGACTCGGTGCGCCAGGGCAATCACCTCACCTACACCCCGCGGCGCACCCTGCGCGTGGCGGTCGACCACAGCCTGTTCTTCGACGGCCTGCTTGGCGAGATCCGTCCCGGCGTCGGCCTGAGCTACACCGGCAAGCACTACTTCGACGTCGACAACCAGGTCGCGCAAAGCGGCTACAGCCTGATCGACGCACGCCTGGCCTGGCTGCCGCAGCCCGATCTGGAACTGGCCCTGTACGGCAACAACCTCGGCGACAAGCTGTACCGCACCTATGCCTACCAGTCCGGCCCCGGCCAGCAGTTTTCGCAACCCGGCAACGGACGCGAGCTGGGCCTGAGCGTCAAGGCCGCGTTCTGAGATGGCTCGCTACCTGCCCTACTGGGCCTACTACCTGCACCAGGGCATGCTCACCGCTCTGATGTTGCAGGGGGTGACCGGTTACTTCCGCCACCAGGGGCTGGACCTGGCCAGCCTCAGCCTGCTGTCGCTGACCTTCCTGCCATGGATCGGCAAATGCTTCTGGGCGCCCTGGTGCGAGCGGCATTGCCTGGGGCTGCGCGGCAACCGCTACCTGGGCAGCCTGGTGGCGTTGCAACTGGGCATGGCCGCGGTGTTGCTGCTGATCGCCCTGCTCCGGCCGGAACAGGCATTGATGCCGATTCTCCTGGCGCTGATGCTGCTGGCGGTGCTTTCGGCGACCCATGACGTCTACGCCGATGCGATCACCATCACCAGCACCGACGCTCGCCAGCGTCCTTTTGCCAATGCCGCCCAGGTCGGTGGCAGCTACCTCGGCGTGGTGTTCGGCAGCCTGGCGTTTCTCTGGCTGGCCGAGCGTTGGGGCTGGCAGGCCGGGTTCCTTGGCATGGCGCTGCTGTCCTTGAGCTTGCTGCTGCCGTTGGCTTGGTTGCCAATCACTGGCGCACCGGTTCAGTCCAGACCGCCCCGGCTGGATCGGCAAACCCTGCGCGCGCTGTGGCCGGCGTTGTGCCTGGTGGCGATCTATTACCTGGCGATGCGCGGATTGATGGCGGTGCAGACCGTGCTGTTGCTGGATCGCGGGCTGGAGTTCGGCCAACTGGGGATGGTCACTACCTTATACGGCACCGTCGCCAGCGGCCTGGGCATCCTCCTCGGCAGCTGGATGGCGCGACGCCTCGGTGCCTGGCGCTGCCTGCTGCCGTGCATGCTGGTGCATGCGGGGATCAGTGTGGCGGCGGCGCTTGGAGTACGGATGTTCTCCTTGCCGAATTGGCTGGCCGTGTTCGCCCTGGTCAATGTCGCGGCGGCGATCGGCTTCGTCACCTTGTACACCCTGCTGATGGGCCAGGTGCGTGCGCATCAGCCGGCGTCGGATTACGCACTGTTCCAGTCGGTGGATGCGGCGGTGGCGATGCTCGCTTCGCTGGCGGCCATGCAGGTGGCGCACCGGGTGGGTTATGGCGGGCTACTGGCGGGGTTGGCGGTGGTGGCCGTGGTCTGTGTCTGGCCGGCGCGGGGGTTGTGCAAACGGCTGGAGCTGATGGCCTCATCGCCGGCAAGCCGGCTCCCACAGGGTTCCGGGTCAGCCGCATGATCCAGGCCTGACACAGAAATCTGTGGGAGCAGGCATTGCCAGCGATGGAGCCGGCAAGAACAATTCAGCAAGATCGATGTCGAGGCTGATGGCCTCATCGCCGGCAACGCCGGCTCCCACAGGGTTCAGGGCCAGCCGCAGGATCCAGGCCCGACACAGGAACCTGTGTGGAGCTGGCATTGCCAGCGATAGGGCCGGCAAGAACAATTCAGCAAGATCGATGTCGAGGCTGATGGCCTCATCGCCGGCAAGCCGGCTCCCAGGGTTCCGGGTCAGCCGCATGATCCAGGCCTGACACGGGAACCTGTGGGAGCTGGCTTGCCAGCGATGAGCCCCGCAAGATCAACACCACCGGCAAGATCATGGAAGCGAGGCATACCTGGCTCGCTCAGTCGCCGCTGGTTTCCTGCGTGACTACCCCGCACACCACCTCCGCCTCCGCAAGGCTGATCCGCCGCCCCACGGTCACCTTGTGCGCCAGTTCGGGCTGCTGCTCGCTGCTGTCGCCGCCCCCATCTTTCAGGCCCCAGGTCACGACACGGCCATCGGCGGTCAGGGCGATGAAAGCACAGGGGTTGCTGTAGATCGCGCGGACATCGTACAGCTGCGCCGCCACCGGCGAGGTATCGCCACCCAGTTCGGGGTCGCCCCAGGCGACTACCGAGCCGTCCCGGCACAGTGCGGCGAAACAACTGGCATTGCCCACCACCTGCACGATATTGGTCAGGTCGGCGATGTCCTCGGGCACGACGCCTTCGTCGACGCTGTACGGCCAGGCCACCACCCGCCCATCCCCGAGGCGGGCACAGAAGGCATTCAGGGTGCTGGTGACTTCCACGACGTTGTTCAGCTGGCCAATGTCTTCCGGCACTTCACCACCAGCTTCCTCGGCACCCCAGGCTCGCACCGAGTGGTCGTCGAGGATCACGCTGAAGGCTGCACCCGTCGCGGCCCCCAGTGTGCGGACGTTGATCAGGTCGGAGATCGGCGGCGGGGTCACTCCGCCACCGTCCTCGCTCTCCCAGGCGATTACCCGGCCCAGACCATCGCTTTGCCGTAGCGCGGCAAAGGCATTGTTGTTGGCGATGAACGCGGTGATGTCGTCGAGTTCTTCCTGCCCGGGACGAAGATCGATGCTCCAGGTCACGACATGCCCGCTGGCCCGTCGCGCGGCGAAGTACGCAAAGCCGCCGCACAATTCCACATAGTCGCGGTGTGCTTCGAGATCCGGCGGCACCGGCACACTGCCTCCCACCCCGCCCCAGGCATAGAGTCGTCCATCGCGCTTGAGGCCGAGAAAGGCGTAATCGTTGCCTCTGACCTGGGCAAAGTCGTCACTTTCCTCCGCAGGCAGATCAGCGTCAAGCCCCATGCCGACACACACCACCCTGGTGCTGCGCAGGCGCACGGCAAAAACGTTGCGGGTACAGCTCACTTCCGCCACATCGGTAAGACCAAGCAGCTCTTCTTCGAAATCCTCGCTGCCCCAAGCCACAAGATCGACCACCGGCTGCCCATCCACGACCCGTTCATCGCGCATCGCCATGAACCTGCCGTACCTGGAAGCTGCAAGAACCTGGCCATTGCCGAAGATATTCGCCGGGTTGAGCAGCATGGCGTCATCCCGGCTGCGCACGTACAGCTTCAACCAGGGATGGGTATCGATCCATTGGCTGGCCTGGGCCCATTGGCTGCTACCGTCGTAGCGCCACTCGGCCTGCAACGGCTTGCCGGACGAGGCTTCGAAGGCACTGAGCATGCGTGGCGACCGCGAAGCTGCGGTGGTGCTGGCATTCCAGCGCGCGCCCATGACCAGCAGATCCCCCGCGCCGACCTGGCGAATCACCTGATAGGGATTGATGTCCGACGGTTCCACCGGTCCGCCTGCGCTGCGCTGGATCTCGTAGCTCAGGGTGATCTCGGTGCCGACACTGACCGCAATCACCTCGTAGGGCACCGTGACCCGGACCTGCTGGCCACCCTCGCCGGGGTCGACACGGTGCTCGATGCTGTGGGTACCGCCACTGACGCCGCTGATCACCTGCACCGTGACCCGGTCGCCGTCCTTGAATGCCGCCGAGGCGTCGATCAGCACTTCGGCACCGTCGAGTACATCGTTGATATCGAGGCGGTTGTCCAGGTCAGCGGCGGTGAAGACTGCCAGCGGCAGTTCGACCGTCGCCACACCGATGCGCAGGCGGGTGACCGCCGAGTGACGAGGCGGTTGCCCGGGTGTCTCCACCAGGTACGAGATCTCCACCAGTGCGCCGAGGTTGTCCAGGACCCGCTCCCGGGTCAGGGTGAACACCACCTCGCGGTCGACGGAGAACTCGGTGATCGGCACCTGGTCGTCGTGACCCGGCCCCAGGTCGGCGCGCCAGGCCAGGTGGACGATCTGCTCGGCGGCCATGTCCGGATAAGGTGCGATGGCGATCTCCAGGAGTCCGTCGATCAACGCCGGATCAAGCACGCCGTCCTGAGCCGGTGGCCGGGTAAAGGGCGGATCGAGTTCGAAGCGGATATCGCCGACGGCCAGGCGCTCGCGCTCCGATTGCAGCGGCAGTTCCGTTCCGGCGCGGCCGATGGCGTAGTGCACGCTGAGCTCGCCGCCCTCCAGCGGCTTGATCCAGTCGGCGCCGTCGACGAAGAAGGTCATCGGCTGCCCGGCACCGCCACCACTGACCGGGCGCTCGGCGGTGAACAGCAACGGCGTGCCGTTGGCGCGGGTCCCCAGCCACGTGAGAAATACCATGTCGCCAGACTGCAAGACCTCGCCCGGCACTACCACCGTGGCCAGGTCCAGTTCGGGATCGAGCACGCCGGCCAAGGCTTCGCGAACCTCGGGCTTGGGCAGGCCGCGCTCGACCCCGAGAAAGACCACGAAGGCACGCTTGGAGCTGGCCACCGGCAAGCCGTCGCGGCTGATGCTGTACGCGGCGATGCCACGGCCCTGCGGCAATGGCTGCAGGTCGGCATTGGCCACGTGGAAGTCGAGGACCATGGGCAGGGTCGGCACCCGCTGCGGCGGAAGGTCGATCGCCGAGTCCTGGCCCTGCGAGGTGATACCCACCCACTTCACCGTGACCCTATCGCCGATCTGCACCGGACCGCCGTTCAGCAGCATCACCCGGATAGGCAGGTCTTCTCCCTCCAGTTTGTCGAGATCGATCACGTCCCAATCGGCGGCTTCGTCGTCCGGGTTGATGATCAACGGTTCTGCCAGCAGGTCCTTGCCGACCTCCACCGTCACGTAGGTGCGTGGCGACCAGTCGCTGGACTGGTTGTGGACCTCGTCGACCACGCGGTAGATGAGCACCAGTCGATCACTGTCGCCCGCCGCGAGAATCACCGCTTCCGGCACCAGGATCTCGATGAAGCCGGCGTCGATATCAGCGCTGGTCACCTCGGCCTTCACTTCCTCGCCGCCCCAACTGAGGGTGATGCGGTCGTACTGGCGGATGTTCGGGTAGGCGCCGATGGTCACCTTCACCCCCTGCTTCGCCGCCTCTTCGTCGATCACGCCGTTGGCCGGCAGGTCCGGCTCGGGCGGTGGCAGGTTCTGGTGGCCAGGGTTGTCCGGCTGCGGATCGGTGCCACCGGGAAAATCGAAGCGCGCGAGAATATTGATCGGCAGCGACTCGCTGTCATTACCGCCACCGGCGCGGGTCACCCGGCAGTACAAGGGGTGGATGCCGAGGGGTATGCGGTTCGACGCGACGTACATCCAGTAACCGCCGTCGCCGTGGTCCGGCGGCACCACCTCGTGCGCCACCGGCAGGGTGTCGTCGCCCCAGAACACCTCGATCGAGTCGCCCGTCGCCATGTTGACGTACCTCTGGATCAGGATCAGCAGGCCGTCCAGGTTGCCGTGGGCCAGGTTGTAGCCAACCCCGCCAACGGCGCCCTCGGTCTGCACCGGATCGACCATGCCCGGGATGAACACCGGCTCCAGGCTGGCGCTGTCGTTCCCTTCCGCCAGGGCCCTGATGCGCTGGTTGTAGCGCTCGAGGGTTTCGCCCAGGCTTCCTTGCGTTGCCATGTGTTCGTCGCTGCCCATGACCTGTCTCCAATCGTATCGGCCCCGGGACGATTGGACGACCAAGTGTGGCCGCTGCACAACTGGCAGAAATATCAGGTAGGGGGGTGGGACGTCTGCGGCGAAGCGCATGCCGGTATCTCTCTAGCGCCCTCAAGACCGAGCGCCGCCCGCGCGGCGCATCGCGAAGCGCATGCCGCATGTCTCTCTAGCGCCCTCAAGACCGAGCGCCGCCCGCGCGGCGCATCGCGGCTAACAGCCGCTCCCACATCTGTTGCAACGTGCCATGGCCTGTGAGATTTGCGCTGTCAGCCTTGGATGCCCGGCGATCTATCGCGGGGTGGTCATTGGGCTCGACTCGATATAGCGCCGTGCAAACAAGGCGGTCAACCATGGCCTGACAGGCATAGGTACGTTGCAATAAATGTGGGAGCCGGCGTTGCCGGCGATGCGCCGCGCGGGCGGCGCACGATCTCAAGAGCGCTGCAAGGATCAAGACAAGCGCGTGGCAGCCTTGATGCGATGTCCTGTCAGGCCTACGGCCAATTCTCCAGCCGCTCGAAGATCGCCCCTTCCACCCCCAGCACTTCACCGCTGGCGGAATAGATCCCCACCCCGGTCTCCCAGACATTCTTGATCCGCCCTTCGGCGCTGCGGATGCGGTAGCTGAGCTGGTAGGGCTCGTGCTTGAGCAGTGCGCATTGCACGCAATACCAGATGTAGTCGGCGTATTCGTCGAGGATCAGCGAGCCGAAGCTGCGCTGCGGGTTGCTGGTGAGGTAGTCGGCCGGGTAGCCGGTGAGCGGCAGGCAGCCGGCGCTGACATATTCCATGTACCAGCTGCGGTCGTTCTGGCCGCGGTAGATCAGCCCGGGCAGTTCGTCGAGCAGGCCGTGGGCGAACGGAATCGGTGCGGGAACAGACAGTGTTGCACCTTCCTCGGGCAATCCCCCCTCCTCATTTCCGCGCCAGGACGCCCCGCCACGGTGGATCCGCGTGGCCAGTTCGAGCCGCGAATTGAGGCGGAATTTCCGCAGCAGGTTGCGCACGTAGATCTTCACAGTGCCGTCGCTGATCCCCAGTTCACGGGCGATCTGCTTGTTGCTCAGGCCGTTGGCGAGCAGCGTCAGGGTCTGCCCCTCGCGCTCGGTCAGTTCGTCCCAGGCGGGTAGCGATGGCGCGACAGGCGCGGACAGCAAGGCGTTGGGCATCCCTCTTCTCCTCCGGCGGGTAGCTGGATGCAGCAAGGAGCATGCCTTTCCAGGCCGACTACCCCTTTTGGCATATCTCCTCTAGAGGATTGAGCGGAAATTCCCATGGAGAAATTATTTAGCCCAACAGGAAACAGCGACCCACGCCGAGGTTTCAATGAGCAGCACGACCTATCACCCCTTCAGCGTCCCACGCTACGCCAGCCAGACTCCCGGCCCCAAGGCCCGCGAGCATCTGCTGGTGACCCAGACCGGCGAGGCCGTCAGCACCAGCGACCTGCCCCTGATTCACCTGGCCCTGCCCGACTACGCCGACGTCGCCGCCCTGCACCAGGCCTTGGTCGACTACCTGCGCGATGCCCGGGTCGGCCTGCGCCTGGAACTGCGTGGTGACCAGGCCTTCGTCTGGCCGCTGCATGCCCTGGCCCGCGCCGCCGGCCTGGAAGACGACGAAATCCATATCAGCAGCAGCGCCGCCAGCACCCGCCGGGTGTTCTGCGTGCACTGCGCCAGCTGCCAGGCGGCCAGCGCCGCCGACACCCTGACCTGCGTCCGCTGCGGCGTGAAGCTGGAAGTGCGCCGCCACTTCTCCCAGCGCCTCGGCGCCTACCTCGGGGTCTGCGCCGATGCCGAGCAACCTTATGCCGAGGTGCGCCCATGATCGAGGTTCGTATCGCCGCCATCCGCGAGCTCACCCCGGTGATCCGCGAGTTCAGCCTGCAAGCGTTGCACGGCGAACTGCCGCGCTACTCCGCCGGCAGCCATGTCCAGGTGCACCTGCCCAATGGCCGGCGCAATGCCTATTCCCTGCTGGGCGATCCGGCCGCAGGCGGTGACTATCGCATCGCCGTGCGTCATCAGGACACCTCCCGCGGTGGCTCGCGCTACCTGCACCAGCAGCTGCGCAGCGGCGACACCCTGAAGATCGGCGCCCCGGCCAACCTGTTCCCGCTGTCGGGCAAGGCACGCCAGCATCTGCTGGTAGCCGCCGGCATCGGCATCACCCCCCTGCTCGCCCATAGCCACGAACTGCTGCGCCGGGGCGAAGCGTTCGAGCTGCACTACGCCTACCGCGCCGGCAGCAGCGATGCCTACCTCGATGAACTGCGCCAGCGCCTCGGCCCGCGCCTGCACGAATACCCGGCCGGCCAGCGCCGTTTCGACCCCGCCGCGCTGCTCGCCGAGCGCCCGCTGGGCTGCCATGTCTACGCCTGCGGTCCGCAGTCACTGCTGCTCGACCTGCGCGAACAGGCCGACGCCCTCGGCTGGAGCCCGCGCCGCATCCATAGCGAAGCCTTCGCCGCACCCGAGCCGGGTCTGCCGTTCCGCGTCGAGCTGGCGCGCAGTGGCCGCCAGCTTGAGGTCAGCGCCGAGGAAAGCCTGCTCGAAGCCCTGGAAAGCGCCGGGCTGGAGATCCCCAACCTGTGCCGTGGCGGTGTCTGCGGCCAGTGCCAGACCCCTTACCTGAAGGGCGACGTCGAGCACCGCGACCACTTCCTCGCCGCCGCCGAACGCGGCGCCAGCCTGATGCCCTGCGTATCCCGCGGCTGCGGCCAACCGATCCTGCTGGATATCTGAGAGAGCCCGACCATGACCCTGACCTTCAAAGCGCACGAGACCTACCGGGACGACTTCAGCTTCCGCAACAGCGCCGAAGCCATCGCCCGCTTCCCCTTCCCGTTCCCGGAAGACCAGTACATGTACTCGGTGAACATCGAACCGGCGGTATCCCGCGATCCCGGCTCGGTGTTCGAGCACACCTTCGATATCGACGAGCACTACGTCTCGGAAATGGCCGAACGGGCGCGGGTACTGGAACAGGACCCGGAGCGCTGCCTGGTGATGCCACACATGGCCCTGGCCGCCTGGGACACCCTGGCGGTGCTGATGGAGCACCTGTCCCGCGATTACCCCGAGCACTTCAGGCTCAGTTGCGATGGCGATGCCTGGCACTGGCAGAACCTGGCCCTGGGCATCGACCAGCGCTTCACCTTCGGCGACCCGGCGAGCCTGCCGTGCGAGCCACTGGAATACATCACCCGTCAGGCCCAGGGCGACTTCGCCGTACTCGACCAGCGCGACGACGACCTGTTCATGGATGCCGGCATGGTCACCTGCCCGGCCGACTGGTCGCTGCGTTTCGATGCCGGGATGAGCTTCAAGCAGTGGCACTCGCCGGTGCCGATCGCCAACCAGATGGGCGTGTTCGACCGCGCCCTCAAGTACCTGCTCAACGTCCAGGTCGGCAGCCCGGTGCGCCGGCTCAACTGGACCCTGACCATCAACCCGCGCCTGGACACCTCGCCGGAGACCTTCCACCAGTGGGGCAGCGACCGCGGCAAGGTCACCGCGCAGAACGCCGGCGAGCTGGTGCACCTGCGCGTGGAACTGCAACTGATGCTGCGCCTGCCGCGCTCCAACGCCCTGCTGTTCGGCATCCGTACCTACCTGATCAGCCTTGACGAACTGGTGACCAATCCGGCCTGGGCCCAGCGCCTGCACCGGGTGATCCGCGACCTGCCGGAGGCCATCGCCGACTACAAGGGCATGACCCGCTACCGCCCGGCGCTGGTCGAGTGGCTCAGCCAGTTCGACACCACCGCCTGAACCCATTCACAACAAGAGGATTTCTCCATGAGCAACTCATGGCGCATCAGCGCGCTCCGCGAACGCCACCTGGCCCTCGGCTCGCAACTGGAAGACTGGAACGGCATGGGCACCGCCTGGACCTACGCCAGCGACCTGGCCGACCACCACGAGGCCATCCGCACCCATGCCGGGCTGATGGATGTGTCCGGGCTGAAGAAGGTCCACTACGTCGGCCCCCACGCCGAAAGCCTGCTGCAATACGCCACCACCCGCGATATCGCCAAGCTGTACCCGGGCAAATCGGTGTACGCCTGCATGCTCGATGAAGACGGCACCTTCGCCGACGACTGCATCGTCTACCGCACCGGCCCCAACGCCTTCATGGTGGTGCACGGCGCCGGCATCGGTCATGAAATGCTGATCCGCTCGGCCCAAGGTCGGCAGGTCGCGGTGCTGTTCGACGACGACCTGCACGACCTGTCGCTGCAAGGGCCGAAGGCGGTGGATTTCCTCGCCGAGCATGTGCCAGGCATTCGCGACCTGCCCTACTTCCACCACTTGCAGACCAAGCTGTTCGACCGTCCGGTGATGATCTCGCGCACCGGCTACACCGGCGAGCGCGGCTACGAGATCTTCTGCAAGGCTGCCGATGCGCCGCTGATCTGGGACAGCATCCTGGAAAAGGGCCAGGGCCACGGCATCATCCCCTGCGCCTTCACCGCCCTGGACTGGCTGCGGGTCGAGAGCTACCTGCTGTTCTACCCCTACGACAACTCGCAGATGTACCCCTTCGCCGACCAGAAGGCCGGCGACACCCTGTGGGAGCTGGGCCTGGACTTCACCGTGTCGCCCGGCAAGCAGGACTTCCGCGGTGCCGGCGAGCACTACCGACGCAAGGATCAGGAGCGCTTCAAGATCTACGGTGTGCTGCTCGACGGCCATGTCGCCGCGCAGAACGGCGACACCCTGTGGCACGACGGCCAGCAGGTCGGGGTGATCACCTGCGCCATGTACTCGCGCTTGACCGAACGCTCCATGGCCATCGCCCGGGTCGAGCCGCAGATCGCCAGCCAGGGCTTGCCCCTGGAAGTACGCGGCAGCCTCAGCGTCAAGGCCATCGCCCACAGCCTGCCGTTCGACGATCCCGAGAAGAAAAAACGCACCGCCAAGGGCTGAGCCCGGGCGACCTTGCCTGCACGAGAAACCGATATGAACCACTACATCCTGAAAATCAGTTGCCCGGCCACCTCCGGCATCGTTGCCGCGGTCACCACCTACCTGGCGGGGCGCGAGTGCTATATCAGCGAGCTGGCCCAGTTCGATGACGAGACGGCCGGACGCTTCTTCATGCGCGCGGTGTTCCGCTTCAATGCCGGGGCCAAACCGGACCTGGAAGCGCTGCGCCAGGGCTTTGCCGATGTCGCCGTGCCGTTCGCCATGGACTGGGAGCTGTTCGAAGGCAACCGGCCGATGCCGGTGCTGCTGATGGTCAGCAAGTACGACCACTGCCTGGCCGACCTGCTCTACCGCCACCAGAAGGGCGAGCTGGACATGCGCATCACCGCCATCGTCTCCAACCATCTGGACCTGCGGCCGATGGCCGAGCGCGAGGGGATCCGCTTCGTCTACCTGCCGGTGACCAAGGACACCAAGGCCGAGCAGGAAGCGGCGCTGCTCAGGCTGGTGGAAGACACCGGCACCGAACTGGTGGTGCTCGCCCGCTACATGCAGATCCTCTCCGATGACCTGTGCCGGCAGCTGTCCGGGCGGGCAATCAATATCCACCACTCGTTCCTCCCCGGGTTCAAGGGTGCCAAGCCCTATCACCAGGCCTGGGAGCGCGGGGTCAAGCTGATCGGCGCCACCGCGCACTACGTCACCAGCGACCTCGACGAGGGCCCGATCATCGAGCAGGAAGTGCAGCGGGTCGACCATGTGCTGCTGCCCGACGGCCTGGTCAGCATCGGCCGCGACACCGAGACCGTGGCCCTGTCGCGGGCGGTGAAATATCACCTGGAGCACCGGGTGTTTCTCAATGGCGAGCGGACGGTGATTTTCCGCTAGCCGGGAGGGCCTCATCGCCGGCAAGCCGGCTCCCACAGGGATCGCATGCACCGCTGAACCTGTGGGAGCTGGCTTGCCAGCGATAGGGCCATCAGCACCACCCTGACAACCTGATGCGGAGTACCCACCATGACCCAACGCGTTGCCATCATCGGCGCCGGCCCCTGCGGCCTGGCCCAGTTGCGTGCCTTCCAGTCGGCCAAGGCCAAGGGCGCCGACATCCCCGAACTGGTCTGCTTCGAGAAGCAGTCCGATTGGGGCGGCATGTGGAACTACACCTGGCGCACCGGCCTCGACCAGCACGGCGAGCCGGTCCACGGCAGCATGTACCGCTACCTGTGGTCCAACGGGCCGAAGGAATGCCTGGAATTCGCCGACTACAGCTTCGACGAGCATTTCGGCCGGCCCATGGGCTCCTACCCACCCAGGGAAGTGCTCTGGGACTACATCAAGGGCCGCGTGGAAAAGGCCGGCGTGCGCGAGCTGATCCGCTTCGACACGGCAGTGCGCGACGTGCGCTTCGATGCTTCCAGCCAGACCTTCCAGGTCACCGCCCACAGCTACGCCGACGACCTGACCTACAGCGAAACCTTCGACTACGTGGTGGTCGCCAGCGGGCATTTCTCCACGCCCAACGTGCCCACCTTCCCCGGTTTCGAGAGTTTCGCCGGGCGTATCCTGCACGCCCATGACTTCCGCGACGCCCTGGAATTCAAGGGCAAGGACGTGCTCATCGTCGGCGGCAGCTATTCCGCCGAGGACATCGGTTCGCAGTGCTTCAAGTACGGTGCACGCAGCATCACCAGTTGCTACCGCAGCGCGCCGATGGGCTACCAGTGGCCGCAGAACTGGGAAGAAAAACCGCTGCTCAGCCATGTCCAGGGCAGCACCGCGTTCTTCGTCGACGGCAGCAGCAAGCACGTCGATGCGGTGATCCTGTGCACCGGCTACAAGCACCATTTCCCCTTCCTCGCCGAAGACCTGCGGCTGAAGACCGACAACCGCCTGTGGCCGCTGAACCTGTACAAGGGCGTGTTCTGGGAAGCCAACCCGCAACTGATCTACCTCGGCATGCAGGACCAGTGGTACAGCTTCAACATGTTCGATGCCCAGGCCTGGTACGCCCGCGACGTGATCCTCGGACGCATCGCCCTGCCCGACCCGGCCGCCATGCATGCCGAGGACCTGGCCTGGCGCGAAACCGAGCTGACCCTGGAAAACGCCCAGCAGATGTTCGAGTTCCAGGGCGAGTACATCCGCCAGTTGATCGCCGCCACCGACTACCCCAGCTTCGATATTGCCGAGGTCAACCGCACCTTCCTCGAATGGAAGCACGACAAGGCGGAAAACATCATGGGCTACCGCGACAAGTGCCACCGCTCGCTGATCACCGGCACCCTGGCCACGCCGCACCACACGCCCTGGCTGGAAGCGCTGGACGACTCCCTCGGCGCCTACCTGGCCGAGCACCCGGCCGCCGGCAAACTGACCGCCCCTTGAGGAGTTGCCCATGCAAGCACCCGTGATTTCACGGCCGCTGGAGCCGGCACTGTTCGCCCGCAACCCGCTGGTGGAGCGCCACCGCGTGGCGCCCGCCGGGCTGACCGTGGTGGAACTGGAGCCTGGCGATCGCCTGGAAGTGATCGATGTCGAGGGCGACCAGGGCGCCGAGTTGCTGGCCTTCGCCGGCAACCGCCAGGCCCTTGGTGCGCTGGGCCTGCGGCCCACGTCGGGCGCGGCCTTTATCGCCCATCTGTTGCATGACGGCAGTCGCGAGGCGGCCCATGTCAGTGCCGGGCTGGTACGCCGCGGCATCGACTGCCGGCACCTGCCCGACGCCGCACGGCTGTGGCCCGAAGCGACCCCGGCCGGGCACAGCCGGGTGTTCCATAGCGGCGAGCAGTTGCTGGTACTTGTCGCCGCCCCTGGCGGTGCCACTGCGGTGGACAGCCAGGCCCGCGCCAGCGAACTGCGCCTGCTGATACGTCGGGCCAATCCACGCGCCGACTATGTCCCGCCGCTGCCGGCGCCGCTGGGCGAGGTGCTGGACGAGTTCACCCTCAGCCCCGGCACCGCCCGCGACTATGTGGTCGGTGCCGGCCAGTACATCCAGGTGCTGGACGTGGCCGGGCGGCAGTGCTCGGACTTCGTCGCCTTCGATCGCCGTGGCCTCGACCAGGGCGCGCAGATCGACCTCGACCCGACCGTGACCCGCACCCTCAACGGCAATGCCTATCCGGGGCCGGGGCTGTTCAGCCGCTTCTACGACCGCAACCTGCAACCCATGCTGGAAGTGGTGCGCGACACCGTTGGCCGCCACGACACCTTCGCCCTCGCCTGTACCGCGCGCTACTACGAGGCCCAGGGCTATTTCGGCCACGACAACTGCAGCGACAACATCAGCCGCGCCCTCGCCCGCCATGGCGTCAGTGCCCGGGCCGGCTGGCCGGCGATCAACTTCTTCTTCAACACCGCGGTGGATGCCCATCAGCAACTGACCGTCGACGAACCCTGGTCGCGCCCGGGCGACTACGTGCTGCTGCGCGCCATGACCGACCTGGTCTGCGCCAGCAGCTCATGCCCGGACGATATCGACCCGGCCAACGGCTGGCAGCCCACCGACATCCATATCCGCGTCTATTCCGCCAAGGAGCGTTTCAGTCTCGCCATGGCCACTCGCAAAGCGCCCGATGCGCCACCACAACTGACCCGGGAAAGCGGCTTTCACCCCGGCACCTCCGCCCTGACCCGGCAATTCATCGAATACCGCGGCTTCTGGACCCCGCGCCAGTTCGACGGCTACGGCACCCTGGCCGAATACCACGGCTGCCGCGAGCGGGTGGCGGTGATGGACCTCTCGGCCCTGCGCAAATTCGAAGTGCTCGGCCCGGATGCCGAAGCCCTGCTCGACCTCTGCCTGACCCGCGACGTGCGCAAGCTGGCGGTGGGCCAGGTGGTGTACAGCGCCATGTGCTACGAGCACGGCGGCATGCTCGACGACGGCACCCTGCTGCGCCTGGGCGCCGATGCCTTCCGCTGGATCGGCGGCGAGGACCATGCCGGCGACTGGCTGCGCGAACAGGCGGCGCGGCTGGGCATGAAGGTCTGGGTCAAGAGCGCCTCGGAGCAGATCCACAATATCGCGGTACAGGGGCCGCTGGCCCGTGCCCTGCTCAAGGGCATGATCTGGACCCCGGGCACCCAGCCGGCGCTGGAAGACCTCGGCTGGTTCCGCTTCCTCAGCGGCCGTCTCGACGACTACAACGGCCCGCCGCTGATGGTCTCGCGCACCGGCTATACCGGCGAGCTGGGTTATGAGATCTGGTGCCATCCACGGGATGCCATGGCGGTGTGGACGCGCCTGTGGGAGCTGGGCGATCCACTGGGCCTGGTGCCGCTCGGCCTGGACGCCCTGGACATGCTGCGCATCGAGGCCGGGCTGATCTTCGCCGGCTACGAGTTCTGCGACCAGACCGATCCGTTCGAAGCCGGCATCGGCTTCTGCGTGCCGCTGAACAGCAAGCAGGCCGACTTTATCGGCCGCAGCGCCCTGTTGCGGCGCAGTGCCGAGCCGCAACGGCGCTTGGTGGGACTGGAGCTGGAGGGCAACGAACCAGCAGCCCACGGCGATTGCGTGCGGGTCGGCCGGGCCCAGGTCGGGGTGATCACCAGCGCCACCCGCTCGCCGGTGCTGGGCCGCAATATCGCCCTGTGCCGCCTCGACGTGGCCCATTGCGCACCGGGCACGGCGGTCGAGGTGGGCAAGCTGGATGGCCAGCAGAAACGCATCGCGGCGACGGTGACCGCCAGCACCGTGGCCTACGATCCGGAAAAACGTCGGGTACGTTCGTGAAACTGGATGGGAAATTGCAGGCAACAGGGACAGGGATAGTCCCTTGCGCAAGGAGAACCTGACGATGTGGTTCAGCAAAGCTTCCAGTGACCTGGCCAACGAACTGAGCCAATGGCTCGAACAACTTGCCCGCAACGGCTCTGCCACGGCCCATTCGCCGGTGCTGCAACGCCAGCCGCGCTTGCTCGGCAGCCTGGAAGGGCTGCAGCGCGACTGGAGCGAACTGCAGCGGATCCGCCAGCAGGCCGAAGGCTATGTGCCACCACCGTGCACCGCCGAGGAGCTCGACGCGCTGCAACGGCACCTGGCCGAGGCGCAAGCCCAGGTGGCGCGGCTGACCAGTGAACGGGACGCCGCCACGCAACAGCTCGATGGCCTGCACGCCGAGCGCGAGCGCTGGAACGAGGACCGCCAGGTCTGGGAGCTGACCCAGCGCACCCTGACCGAGGGCTGCTGGGCGATGAATGTGGTCAATGGCGACCCGGACCACCCGCAGAACCTGATTCGCTGGTCCGAGCAGTTCCGCGCCCTGATCGGCTATGGCCGCGACGAGTTTCCCGATGGCTGGGACAGCTACTTCGCGGTGGTCAATGCCGACGATCTGAAGAACGTGATGAAGGCCTTCAATGCCTCGATGGTCGACAGCGGCGGCGACGGCTTCTACGCCGTGGAATACCGCATGCGCCACAAGACCCGTGGCGAAGTGTGGTTCCGCGAACGCGGGCGCTGCCTGCGCGATGCCAAGGGGCGGCTGACCTGGGTCACTGGCGCGGTACGCGAGATCAGCGACGAAAAGACCGCCGCCAGCCTGCACGACCGCGAGCAGGCCAGCATCCAGGCCACCTACGGGCAGATCGCCCAGGTCGCCGGGGTGATCCGCGGGATTGCCGAGCAGACCAACCTGCTGGCGTTGAATGCAGCCATCGAAGCGGCCCGGGCCGGTGAAGGGGGCCGGGGGTTCGCGGTGGTGGCGGATGAGGTGAGGAACCTGGCCCGGCGGACCCAGGAGTCGGTGCAGCAGATCCAGAACATGTTGCAGTCCTGAAAAAGCATCGCTGGCAAGCCAGCTCCCACAATGACCGAGTGCACCGCCAAACCTGTGGGAGCTGGCTTGCCAGCGATGAGGTCCTGAAGAACACACAACAACAAAAGCCTTGAAAGGCAAGCAGTCCACTTCCCTCTGCCCACCACAACATTCCAAAAGCATTTGCATCGAGGATCGAGTGATGGAAGAACAGAAAGCCCCCACGGTGGAGGAGCTTAAAGCCCTCATCGACATGACCAATACCCTGAACATGGAGATCTTCTACTGGTGGTGCATCGCCTTGATGATCCTGATCCATGCCGGGTTCCTCTCCTACGAAATCGGCGCTTCGCGCCTGAAAAACGCCCTCGCCGCCGGGGTCAAGAACATCCTCGCCTTCGGCTTCATCGTGCCCACCTTCTTCCTGTTCGGCTGGGCCATCTACAACGCCTTCCCCGACGGCCTGGTGCCGCGCATGGACGCCCTCGCCGCAGCCATGCCGTGGAGCCAGTCGATGGGGCCGAACATCAAGGACAACGCCACCGGGATCTTCTGGGGCGCCTTCGCCCTGTTCGCCGCCACCACCGGCTCGATCCTCTCCGGGGCGATCATCGAACGGGCGCGGATGAGCGCCTTCATCATCATGACCATCCTCCTCGGCTCGGTGCTCTGGCTGTTCGGCGCCGCCTGGGGCTGGCACCCGGAAGGCTGGCTGACCGTGCAGTGGGGCTACCATGACGTCGGCGCGGCCGGGGTGGTGCACATGATCGCCGGCTTTTTCGCCCTGGCCGTGGTGATCAACCTCGGTGCGCGCATCGGCCGCTTCAACCCGGACGGCAGCGCCAATGCCATCGTCGGCCACAGCATGCCGATGAGCGTGGTCGGGCTGATGCTGATCATCGTCGGTTTCTTCGGCTTCCTTGGCGGCTGCATCATCTACAGCTCCGGCGCGCAGTGGATCAACATCTACGGCCAGCCGACCACCCTCTCCGCCTTCGCCTTCAACACCCTGATGGGCTTTGCCGGTGGCCTGATCGGCGCCTACCTGACCACCCGCGAGCCGTACTGGATGATGTCCGGCGGGCTGGTCGGGATCATCTCCGTGGCCCCCGGCCTGGACCTCTACCACCCCGGCCTGGCCTACCTGATCGGCATGGGCGTGGCGGCCGTGGCGCCACTGGTCAACAACCTGCTGCTGAAATTCCGCCTCGACGACGCCGTTGGCGCCTTCGCCGTGCACGGCTTCGGCGGCTTCGCCGGGCTGGTGATCAGCGGCATCTTCCTCGCCGGCTACCCGAACATGAACGGCATGGCCGAGATCAGCTTCATGGGGCAACTGGGCGGTGCGGTGGTCATGGCCTCGCTTGGCTTCATTCCTGGCTACATCGTGTCCTGGGCCCTGAAAAAGGCCGGCGTGCTGCGGGTACCGGCCTATGCCGAAGAGCGCGGCCTCGACCTCACCGAAGTCCCGGCCCAGGCCTATCCGGAATGGAGCGGCATCTACGGCGAGCCGGCCAGCAAACCCAAGGCGAACCTGATCGCCGAAAGCAAAGCCACTGTCTGAGGAGCGATACGAGATGAGCATCAGTACCTACGAAGGCGCCAGCGCCGTCTTCACCTTCGCCGACAAACCCGCCGTGCTCGGCGTGATCACCGTGGTGGTGATCGCGGTGACCCTGTATGCGCTGGTGACAACCTTTGTGCATGAAAAGCACAGCTATGCGATGGCGGATGAGGAGCTGCCGAAGTTGAAGTGAGATGAAATTCGGGGCCCGCAGTGCGGGCCCCGAGTGATGATTGCTCAGCGGTTGGCGGGTGTAGGGCGGTCGCCGATGCAATCGGGGGCGTTGGGGCCGATATAGATCAAACCCGCTGTCACTTCCGGATCGCCTTTGCTACCCCACCAGAGTTGCCCACTGTCGTGCTCCAGGTCGTAGATCTTGCTCTGGCCAAGGAGTTGCCCGGTGCGCTGATCGTAAAGTCGATAGAAACCGGGGTATTCCCACCAAGGAAACCAGGTGGTAGGGCCAAAATCATCCGGATGCGACCAGCGATGGAATATATCGGGCAACACCCAAAAGGGCTTGAAGGCCTCGACCCGATAACAACCATTCGGGCTGATTGTTGGACTGCCCAATGGCTGTGCCAATCCGGTTTCCCACCACTCGGAGGCGAACCAGAGACCGCCGGCTAATGCAGCGCAGAGCAATAGAGACTTAGCAGTGGTCACAGGATTTCATCCAGGCTGATCAGAGGGTTGACGTTGTTGAGCCGGGCGATCACCTATGCAGTCGGGGGCGTTGGGGCCGATGGTGATCAACCCTGCTGAAACAACGGGGTAACTCTTGCTACCCCACAGTATCGGACCACTGGAAGACTCCAGATCGTAAATACGGCTTTGCCCCAAAAGCTGCTCGTTACGGTGATCGTACAAACGATAGACCCCTGGATACTCCCACCAGGGAAACCAGGTCCATGGCCTGTCTTCATCATCCGGTGGCGGCTCTCGGTGGAAGATATCGGGCAGTATCCAGAATGGCTTGAAACGTTCGACCCGATAGCATCCATTCGGGCTGACCACTGGTTTTCCCAGTGGTTTTGCCAATCCAGTTTCCCACCATTCGGAGGTGAACCAGAGCCCGCTAAAAACTGCGGCACAGGGGAACAGAGTTTTGACCACTCTCATGACTCCCCACCGAGGTCGATCAGATGCTCATGCCGCCGCCAAAGGACATCAGAATAAACAACGAAGTCTCCACCAAAACCTGTCTTTTCTCTGTAACGGCGAAAGTCCGAATTGGTTACAGCTGCGAAAGGTGTATCCCCCACATTGATAATTGTCTGCCCTGAAGACGTCAGGCTAATGATCGTCTCGGACTTCGACAGCACACGATCCTCAGTCCAAGTACCCAGGTACTGCGGCCCATTGAAATCATAATTATCCCTGATGTAAAAACCGACATATGAAACCTTGAAGTAGTGCCGAACACTTTCGGTTATAGCATCGACCTCGGTATGCACCGCTCCAACCACACCAACCTTTAGCGTTCCCCGCCCCAGAGCACCATACATATCGTCCAACGTATCAAGTGTTTTTCCGAACTCAGAGAAATTCACCTGCGAGACAGCATCCATCTGTACGGCAGACATATTGAAAAAACCCAGCTCGAATGGACAGCCTGGTACCCAACCAGCTGCCAGCAAGCGTTTTCTCAGCAATTTAATCGCGTTGGGTGTATCAATTAGAGTCTCAGCAACCTTTATTGCATTCTGAACACCTTCATATCTAATTGCCCATTCCATCTTTACGATTCGGTCGTCACAGTTGGCTGCGCCGAGACTCATTGAATTAGGCTGAGTTCTCGTGTCCTTCCACTCCGCTGGCATTGCCCACGCCGGACTATCAAACCAACGCTGCATAAGCGCTGCAGCCGTTTCCCAGCCCATATTGCGCATGGCTTTTGGCAGGCGCGTCAGTGCCAGCCGGTTGATCACTACCTTCTTGGGCGGGTGGTCCTTACCCGGTGCAGTATCCAGGGTGGCATTCGGCAGTACATAGAGAGTATCCGGGCCCAACGCATCGGCCCGTTCGAAGTCGTTCAAGGACATGGCATTACTCCAGGATAGGCGTCGCGGCGCCGGTGGCGATAACCAGATTGGTGGTGTTGGCGCTGTAGCAGATATGGCTGTACCCCTCTTCATTGAGGGTATCTCCAGCCAGACAACAGTCATTTTTCAGCAATGCGTACTGACGCGTTCCGCACGGCATGCCGCGTTGATCGAACAACTGGAAGCAGCCACTGCACCGCTCGATTCCCGTCTCGCCAGCAGGTGCGCTCACCGGATGTCCGTGCGCCACGCTGGACGCCCGGGGTGCATGGTTTGCTGGCTGATGCGGAAGGGAACCAGCGGTTCGGGAAACTGACGGCTCAGATTTTCCCTCGTACCTCATGAAGGTCTGCGAATTAATCAAACGCGCACGACAAGGACACGAACTGATGCTGTCCAGCGTGCCCGCCATCAACCGCCCATGGCTGTCGAATCCTTGAATCCCACCCACAATCTGGAATGTCCCGCCGGTCACTCCACAAGTCACCGGATCCCCTGCCCGGGCATGAGCGAAACCAAACAGGTTGATGGACTCATCGGTAGACAGGACTACACCGCCACAGGTGGTCTTGTCTCCCGAGCGGATAAAAAAGCCTTCAATCATTGAACCTCCAATCCCGGCGTCTCCGTCATTGCAACGGACGCCTATCTGGTTGATGGATGACACTGGCTTTCCACAGATCTGAAAGGCAGGTCATCCGAGCGGCCAGAGGATGGAAGTTTTGGCAAAAGAAAGAAGTAGGAATACTCTGCCAATCAACCGGGAAATTGCTTTGCAGGTGCGATGGCAGCGGCGGCATCCGACAGATGATCACAATCCGGCGCTACCGTTTCGAAATCGATCTGGTCGGCCTGATCGAAGCTGAACACCGCATCCTCCCTGCCGGTCAGGTCCAGTTTCAGCAAGGGCACGCGGCGTCCCGTCGCGAAGTAGATGCGGCATTGGTGCTGCTGCACGCGCCAGAACGGAACACCATCGACCGGGTAGTAGAACACGGCTTCGACTGGCAAGCGCGACACCTCCTCCTGGCTCCAGATCGCGATGATCAACTCGTTCCATTGATCGTGCCGGGGACTGTCCTCGGGGATGAAGGGGCGGGATTGCATGCTATGCAGAAAGCCCTTGGTATCGCTGTCGAAGCTGCAACTGAAGCGCTGGTCGGCAATTGTGGCGAAGTAGCTGCCCCAGGCCTGCGGGCTGTTGATGCCCTGCTCGGCACAAGGGCGGCTCTGCAATGTCGGCGACATGTCGAAACGCGAATAGCCGCAACTGTCGGGACGCGAGTCGGTATAGGCATCGACCGGAAAGGCGCAGCGCGCCCGTAGCGGCACGAACCCGGAAGCCTCCTGCAGACCCACGACATAGCCCGCCCAGCCCATCTGGTACAACCGGCGGACACCCAGATCCCTGCGAGCGAACGAGAACGACGCACCATTTCGGGCGATCTGCGTCGGCGTCGGATCGAGCGGCTGCAGATCAGAATTGAACGGATCCAGCACACGGACTGCGACACCGCTGCACAGATAGGCCGGCTGCCCGGCACAGTCATCCACGATGTTGAGGTAGCGTGCGTTGAGCCGGTCGGCGACGACCTGGCCATCGGTGCTTTGCCCTCCCGAGTCTCGGGACACGCACGCAGTCAACGAAAGTACTGCACAGCCCAGGACTACCGAGTGGAGAAGGCGAGCGGTCATCGTGCAGCTCCTTGGGTACGTGTGATGACAACGTCCGCATTGCACGCCTTTGCCACGATTCCAACAACTGGCATTTTTATCAGGTGGCCTGACTTGCCCCACCGGAGCGCCGAGCACAGAGACTGTGGCTGATGCAGAACCCTGTGGGAGCGGATTTATCCGCGATTGGGCGCGAAGCGGCCATCAAACCTGCCTCCTAGGTGTGTCTGACAGAACCGGGACTCAGGTTCTACGACGGCTTCGCCGCCGATCGCGGATAAATCTGCTCCCACCTGGACCGCGTCGCCCCTGAAACTTGAACCCAATCCGAGATGTGTAGATACCTATGCTCATCGCTGGCAGCTCCCACAAAGTCCGCGTCGAACCAGCACACCCGGGGGGACTCAACACGCCAGATGTTCAGGCCACCTGCCCCTCCCCAACCAGCTTCAACCCAACGATCCCACCCACGATCATCATCAAGCACACCCCCTTCAACACCCCCAGCGATTCGCCAAGAAACACGCTGCCGTAGATCACCGTACCCAGCGTGCCGATCCCGACCCACACCGCATACGCCAGCCCCAGTGGCAGTTCCCGGACCGACAGGCTCAGCAGGTAGATGCTCAAGGCCAGGAACACCCCGCAATACAGGCTCGGCCATAGCCGGGTAAAGCCATCCGTACGGGGAATGATCGAGGCATACAGCACTTCGCAGGCCCCGGCCGCCAGCAGATACGTCCATCCATTCAGCCAACCCACGCGCTTTCTCCTTTCACGACAAATGCAAACGCCGGCACTCAAGCGCCGGCGCTGTTTTCAAACCTGGATCAGTTGGAATACTTGTACCCGACCTCGCCATGGGCAGAGAGGTCGAGGCCATCGACTTCCGCCTCTTCGTCCACCCGCAGCCCGCCACACAGCGCGGCCGCGACCTTGAAGGCGATCCAGCTGGTGATGGCCGAGACGGTGATGCTGAACAGGATCGCGCCGGCATTGACCGACAGTTGCTCGATCAGCCCACGACCTTCGACGAAGCCCTGGCCGCCAATCGCGGTGAGGGCGAACACCGGGGTCAGCAGTCCGCCGAGGATGCCGGCGACACCATGCACGCCGAACACGTCGAAGGCGTCGTCGAGGCCGATCATCGGCTTGAGCTTGTCCACCGACCAGACGCACACGGGACCGGCGATCAGGCCCAGGAGGATGGCACCCATCGGCCCGACATAACCGCAGGCCGGGGTGATCGCCACCAGGCCGGCGATGGCCCCGGAGATCGCGCCGAACAGGCTTGGACGCCCGCGGTGCTGCCATTCGACGATCATCCAGCCGAGGGCGCCGGCACAACTGGCGAGCATGGTGTTGACCATCACCAGCATAGCGAAGCCGTTGGCCGCCAGGGCACAGCCGCCGCAGAAGCCGAGCCAGCCGACCCACAGCATGCAGCCGCCGGTGAAGGTCATGGTCATGTTGTGCGGGGCCAGTTGCGAGGTACCGAAGCCGCGCCGACGACCCAGCATCCAGGCACCGACCAGCGCAGCGATACCGACGTTGAGGTGCACCACGTTGCCGCCGGCGAAGTCCTGCACGCCGAGGTTGAACACCCAGCCGCCGCCCCAGGCCATGTGCGCCATGGGGATGTAGTTGATGGTCAGCCAGATGGCCATGAACACCAGCACCGCGGCGAACTTCATCCGCTCGGCGAAGGCACCGACGATGATCGCCGGAGTGATCGCGGCGAACAGCAGCATGAACAGGAAGTACAGGTATTCGGGCAAGGTGCCGACCACCGTGTCCTTGGTCACGCCGATCATGAACAGCTTGTCCAGACCGCCGATCACCGCCTGCAACGAACCGCCGTCGGCGAAGGTCAGGCTGTAGCCGTACACGGCGAACAGCACCGCCATCAGCGACGAGGTGCAGAACACCTGCATCATGATCGACAGCACGTTCTTGCTGCGCGCCATACCGCCGTAGAACAGCGCCAGGCCCGGCAGCATCATCAGCAGCACCACCAGCGAGCACAGGGCCACGAAGGCGGTGTCGCCACTGTTGATCGCCGGCGCCGCATCCTCGGCGAACGCCGACGCCGCGAGCGTCATCAGGGAAAGGCCCAAGGTACCGCGGACCACAGGTGAAAACCGGATCATTGCCCATTGCCTCCAATCGATGGGAATGCCCGCACCCCGTTTCGATACGACGGGCCGGCATTCGAATGCCCCCGGCAAGGCTGCGCTCGCCAGGGCCGTTGAGTTGCAGCGATGGGCAACGCAATAGGTCTGCCAAGTTTGCAATGTTTCTTCACATTTACTGCAAGTGGCTGAATCGACGGGTTTTTTATTCAGCGATCCAGGGCGATCAAGCCATCGCATAAAATTCCTTAAAGGAAATTTAGTTTCTTTTAGTGCAATAAATGCCACTTGCTCACCAGAATGGTGCTCGACCCGGAACGCCTCTGTTTCGGACCTTTTCCTGTCCAGATAGGCAAGAAATTTGGCATACCGTAAACCAGAAAGTGTTTGCAAATAGGAATTAGCCGCAGATAAGATCCCGCGCCTTTTGCGTTGTCCTACAACTTCCTGCCAGGATTCTTATAAAGATGCGTCGCACGTTCGTTTCCCTGTGCCTGCTTCCCGCTGCTCCCGCAATGGTCTGGGCCGCCCAGCCTGCCACTGATTCCGCCAGCCTCCAGCTCGATGCGCTGAGCATCAATGCCACTGCCGCCGACTACGAGCGCGCCGACGGCCCGGTGCAGGGCTACAAGGCCAGCCGCTCGGCCAGCGCCACCCGCACCGACACCGCCCTGCACGAAACCCCGCAGTCGGTCAGCGTGGTGCCCAAGGACGTCCTGGAAGACACCGGCTCGACCCGACTGCAGGACGCCCTGGACTATGCCGGCGGCGTCGGCCGGGCCAACAACTTCGGCGGCCAGGGCCTGACCACCGTCACCGTGCGCGGCTTCACCACCGGCGAGTACTACCGCAACGGTTTCCCGATGAACCGCGGCTACCCCAACGCCCCGGATGCCGCCAGCGTCGAGCGCCTGGAAGTGATCCGCGGCCCGGCCACCAGCCTGTATGGCCGTGGCGATCCCGGTGGCACCTTCAACGTGGTGACCAAGCAGCCTTCGGCGGAATCGAAGGTCACCCTCGGCAGCCAGTTCGACGACCAGGGCATGCACCGCGCCACCCTCGACGCCACGGGTGCGCTGAACCAGGACGGCAGCCTGGCGTACCGCCTCAACCTGCTCGGCGAAGGTGGCGAGAGCTTCCGCGACAACGTCGAGAGCGAGCGCTACGAAGTGGCGCCGGTGCTCAGCTGGCAGGTCAACGACAGCACGAAGATCGTTTTCGAAGGCGACTTCATGCGCAACAACCACCCGCTGGACCGTGGCCTGACCCGCTACACCACCCAGACCGGCAGCGCCTCGCGCGACACCAATATCTGGGAGAAAGGCAGCGACAACATGCTGCACAACGACAACGACATGGCCCAGCTGCGTTTCGAGCACATGCTCAATGACAACTGGACCCTGGGCGGTGGCATGCAATACCTCGACGGCTCGCTGGACGGCTACGCGGTGGAAGCCAACGGCGCCCCGGCCGATGGCCGCACCCTGCAGCGCAACTTCAACTGGCGCCGCCTGGAATGGACCGACCGCGACTACCAGTTGAACCTCACCGGCCACTTCGATACCGGCGCCTTTGCCCACACCCTGCTGACCGGTGTGGAATATGAGGACTACGACTACAACTCGATCATCCTGCGCTCCTCGGCGGCCAACGACACCTACCCGATCGACATCTACAACCCGGTCCTCGGCCAGTCGCGCCCGGCGCTGACCCGCACCACCACCCACGACAAGGAAAACCTCAAGACCTGGGCCTTCTTCATCCAGGACCAGGTGGCCCTCACCGAGCGCCTCAAGGCATTGGCCGGCCTGCGCCTGGAGCGCTTCGAGCACCGGTACGACAACTACCTGCCGGGCTCCACGGACTGGGAAGCGGCGGACAACGCCGTCACTCCGCGCTTCGGCTTGCTGTATGACCTGACCGATACCGTGGCGGTTTACGCCAACACCGCACGCTCGTTCAAGCCCAACACCGGTGCATCCCGTGAAGGCAGCGGTTTCGAGCCGGAAAAAGGCAAGTCCTACGAACTGGGCGTGAAATGGGAAGCCCTGGAGCGCCAACTGGCGGTGGACGCGGCGATCTACCACATCGTCAAGGAAAACGTGCTGACCCGCGACCCGATCGACCCCAACTACAGCATCGCCGCCGGCCAGGTGCGCAGCCGCGGCCTGGACATCAATGTCGCCGGCAACATCACCCCTGAATGGCGCCTGATCGGTGGCTATGCCTACGTCGATGCCGAGGTCACCAAGGACAACCGCCTCCCCACCGGCACCCGCCTGGCCAACATCCCGCGCAACAGCTTCAGCCTGCTCAACACCTATGAGTTCCAGGACGGCTTCGCCAAGGGCCTGGGGCTGGGTGTGGGGGTGAAATACGTCGACGACCGCAACGGCCAGACTGAAGCGGTGACCTACACCATGGAGCAGTACAGCGTTGTCGACCTGCTGAGCTTCTACAAGGTCAACGAGCATGTGCGGCTTAACCTGGATGTGAAGAACGTCTTCAACAAGGGGTATGACGAGGGGGCGTTCAATACCTATGCCTATCCGGGGGCGCCGCGGACGGTGCAGGCTGGGGTGGCGTATACCTTCTGATCGGAAGCTGGAAGCCTTCTGGTCCGCTCTCAGGAGGCTTCCGACCGACCTGTTAACTTAACGAGGTCACTACTTTTCGGCCTTCAGGTTTGAAGGCTGATCACCTATGCAATCAGGAGCGTTCGGGCCGATGGGGATCAAACCCGCCCTGACTACCTGACTGCCTGGGTACCCCCAGGTCAGCGGACCACTGGCACTCTCCAGATCATAGATTTTGCTTTGCCCTAGCAATTTGCCCGTTCGCTGGTCGTACAATCGATAAAATCCCGGAATTCCCCATCTGGGAAACCAGGTCGGCGGTCGGTCCTCGTCAGGATGTGATCTGCGATGAAACATGTCAGGCAGCACCCAGAAGGGCTTGAGTTCCACTACCCGATAACACCCGTTCGGACTGAGTATTGGATAATCGAGAGGTTGCGCCAACGCTGTCTGCCACTTTTCGGAAGCGAACCAGATGCCTGCGATACCTGCAATGCACAACGCCAGAACTTTCACGCCTCCCATTGCAACTTGCCCAGATCAATGACCTGTTCATGCCTGCGCCACAAAACGTCGGAATAAATCACGAAGTCGCCACCCTTTCCGGTCTTGCTTCGATAATTTCGAAAGTCAGGGTTGCTCACCGCTGCGAATGGCTCCTGCCCAAAATGAATAATCGATTGGCCAGACGGCGTTAAACTGAGGATCGTTTCCGATTTGCTCAAAACCCTGTTCTCAGTCCAAGTTCCGAGATATTGCGAACCATTGAAGTCATAGTTATCCCTGATATAGAAACCGAGGTAGGCAACCTTGAAATAATGACGAGCACGATTGGTTACGGGGTCAAGCTCTGAATAGGCCGTTCCAACCACGCCAACCTTTACAGTCGCTTTGCCCAGTGCACCGTACATATCGTCAAGCGTGTCTAACGTATCGCCAAGGTCGGCGATATTCACCTGCGATACTGCATCCATCTGAATTGCGGACATCCCGTAGAAGCCAAGATCAAACGGAGCACCTGGGACCCAGCGCGCTGCCTTCAAACGTCTTTGCAGCAGGTCGATAGCATTGTTCGTAGCGATACGTCCTGCCGCCACCTCTACCGCCCTCCGGCAACTCGAAAACTTCATCGCCCATTCCATTGTTACTATGCGATCGTCGCAGTGCGACGCATCGAGACTCATGGAGCCAGGTTGAGTACGAGGGTTCTTCCATTCCGCCGGCATCGTCCAGGCGGGATTATCGAACCACCGCTGCATCAATGCCCCTGCGGTATACCAGCCCATTCTATCCATGGCACCCGGTAAACGGGTAAGAGCAAGCCGCTTGACCATCACTTCTTTCGGAGCATGGTGCTTGCCCGACTCAGTATCCAGCGTGGCATTGGCAAGCAGAAACAGAGTATCCGGACCAAGTGCCTCGGTAAGTTGAAAATCATTGAGGGACATTGGTATTTACTCCAGAACTGGCATCGGTGCGCTGATCGCGATATTCAGGTTGACGGGATTGGAGCTGTAGCAAATGTGACAGTAGCCCTCATCATTGAGAGTATCCCCAGCCCGATATGATCCATTACGCAGTAAGGCGTATTGGTGGGTGGCGCAAGGCCAACCGAATTGATCTAACAATTGAAAAGAGCCACTACAGTGCTCATCATCCGGCTCGGCGGGTGTCGCAAGGGGCATGGCCGTCAACGGAGCAGCATTGCTCGATTGACGTGGTGCCATAGGAACCACGCGACCAAGAGGCGACTCCTCCTCATAGTCGTAAGTCATCCAGGTCATCGAATGTTGCAGTTGCGCACGACACGGACAGGAACTGACGCTATGCAGAGTTCCAGCGACGCGTCGTCCATTGTTACCAATCTGCTGGAGACCACCCACGATCTGGTACATCTTGCCTGTCACGCCACAAGTCACCCTATGGCCCTCAAGGGCGTGTGCAAAACCAAACATATTGACGCAATCATCGCCCTCGATGACTACACCACCACAGGTGGTTCGGTCGCCTTTACGAATGAAATATCCTTCAGCCATCTGGCCTCCTTTCTCATGCTCCGCTCAGAAATACGGAAGTGCACATTGAGATAAAGGGCGACAACAGCTATCGCCCGAGCGGTCAGAGGATGGAGATTTCGAGCGACTAAAGAAGTAGGAAAAATCTGTGCGTAACGCTGGAAATTTCCATACAGACATCGATTGCCATCATGCTGCCTTGCTCTTCAGGCAGTACTCACGACTGCGCGTGTGAGTGAGGTACGAGGAAACAAGGAGAATCGAATGGGAGTGGTGAAGGTTCTTCCACTGGCTGTGACGTAAAAAGCGTACGACTGATGCTGCATCGGCCTACGGCTCTTCGCCGATATCCGACTTTTATATAGGCAATTTCCCAAGCATACTTTTCCGCCTGTTCAGCCGTTGCACTCCTGGAAATCGGGTCCTAGTCTTCGCCGGTCGTTGAAAAATCGGCGACACAGGCTTCGCGGCCTGCTTGCGAAAGGTGCTTCAGCAACGCCCACCATGATTGCAGACGTTTTGCGTCTGCTGCTTGTGCAATGGCGGCTGTGCGTGGGAGATCCTCGGGTCTGCCGGGTTCCTTTTGCCTCGGTCCGCGAACCCACGTACGGCTGCCACCCCTTCGTTTCGCGGCGTCGGTTGGCAGCTTCACCGCAGAAGGAGATGCACAATGAAAAAGATCGTTCCGGATCCACCCGCCTCACATCGGCGCACCACCGCCAACATCCATTTCGGCACCTGTGCCGGCGCCCATCCCCATATCTTTTGCCGTCTACCCGGACGCCGATATCGAAGATGCCCTGGCCCATCTCTCCGCCGCCCTCACTTCGGCCTTCGAAACCAATGCCCAGCTTTGCGACATGCTGTCTCGTCCCTTGGCGGCATAGGTATCTACACATCTCGATCAAGCACAACACGAACCCCTGTGGGAGCGGCTGTTAGCCGCGATTGGCCGCAAAGCGGCCATAAAACCTGTGCACTCGGTGTGTCAGTCAGACCTCGGACTCAGGTTTTACGACGGCTTCGCCGCCGATCGCGGCTAACAGCCGCCCACAGGGTCCGTTTTGCACCTCGCCAAAGATGTGTAGATACCCATGCCCTTGGCGGACAAGGCATGGGCGACCTGGCAATCGCTGGAAATCTGTCAGGCGCTGACCGAGGCGCTGCGTAAAGGCGTCGCCTGCACGCGAACAGAAGAATAAGAGGCTCGCTTGACGGGCCGCCCATGCGGCCCTACAGGTTCATGCTTGAAGGCAGGCTGCGCTATCATCCCCCGCTTCACCCACGCCAGCCTCAAGGACCGACATGCAGATCCTCTTCTACGAAACCGACAAGCCCTACGGCTGCTTCTCGAACTTCTCCCGCCACGCCATCACCCTCGACGGCATCCTCTGGCCGACCTCGGAACATTATTTCCAGGCCTGCAAGTTCACCGAGCAGGTGGATGTGGATGCCGTGCGCGAGGCGAAGACGCCGTTCCTCGCCGCGCAGATGGGTCGTGAACGTCATCGTTCGTTCCGCAGCGACTGGGAGCAGGTGCGTGACCAGGTGATGCTCGATGCCCTGCGGGCCAAGTTCAGCCAGCATGCCGAGCTGCGCGAGACGTTGTTGGCCACCGGGGACGCCGAGCTGGTGGAGCACACCAAGAACGACCGGTATTGGGCAGACGGTGGCGATGGCAGCGGCAAGAACATGCTCGGGAAGTTGCTGGAGCAGGTTCGGGATGAGCTGAAGGAAACAGCTTGAGACCAAGCGACACCGCCCCTGTGGGAGTCGGCGTTGCCGACGATGAGGGCCACAAGATCAACATCAATCTGCTTACATGCCATCATGGAATCTCCCACAGGGTAACAGGTTGCCCTGAACAGCCAAATCCACGCTGCTAGCTGGATCGGCTCAGGCCTTCTTCGAGAACTTCAAGCATTTCGGCCTCGTGAGTCCGGATCGATTCTTCACCCCACCCTTCCACAGCCTCGGGATGCTCCATCATCAGATGCTGCTTGATGCTGTCGATGGTCTGCCCGCGATAGTGCTGCTTCTTGGCATCCGGCAAGTAGTTACTCAGGCGTGAGTTCTTGCTGTGACTGATCAGGCAGAGATTGCCGAACGCATCCACCGCTTTTTTGCTCAGCCTCGGATGATCCAGCATGGGATTCTGCGGATAGTAATGCTCCACCGAACTGCGGAAGGTGAAGACGAACTCCTTGATCTTCGAGTCCTTCCCGTCCTTGTACTGCTCCCACAGCAGGTAATCGAGCCAATTGAATACCAGGTTATTGTCGATGTTGCCGTAGCGCAGCCGTGCAGCCAGTCCACCGTCAGCCACCCGCTGCCGTTCGCCGCTCGTGTAGATCAGGTCGTAGTACGCCAGCCTTTCCTGTTCCAACGCCAGGCCGCGGTCGAATACGAATGAACGGGCAACCGACTGCAGGTAGGTCAAGTAGTCCCCTGCCGTCACTGCGACATTGCGGTACAGGTAGCGCAAAGCTGCCGTCAGCCAGTACTTGTACACCTGACTCGGCGCCGAGACATGCAGCGCACTTTGCAGCATCAGCAGGCTGCGGTTGACTCCGGCTTCCTCGTCCTCGCCGCCGAAGCTGGCAACGTAGCTGATCGCGCCTTTGTCCGTGTACTTGAAGCGCTTCAAGCTCCAGCCGTCGGTCGCGTTGTGGAACTCGCGCTTGATCACGCCATGGTCATACAGCAGCTTGCAGCGCAGCAGGGCGAACGCAAATGCCTTGACCCGCTCCGCCGCATGCTCGCCACTCAACACATGCTGGTCGAAAGCCGGTAGCAACTGCTTGTCGTCCAGGGTCAGACGCACACCGTTTTCGCCAAGATGGACCTGCAACACCTGCAGGAGAAAGTTGGGGAAGTTGATCACCGAGCTGAAACGCTCCGGCGCGGCGTCGTCTCCCGCGTCGTCTTCAGCCACCCGTCCGCCGGCCACGCACGTGGGCATTTCGAGGATTGCGCTCAAGGCCAGGGCATCACCCTGCCCCGGCACCTCGGCGGCACTAGCCGTTCTCGCCAGAACATCGCCCACCGCCTGGAAATCCACAGCCGTCAGGCGACCCTCGACATGGTCAAACAGCGCTCTGCGCTGGGCCGGGGTAAAGCCCATCTGCACGTACTTCTCCATGTTCGAACAGGCTTCCCAGATCCGATGCAGACAGGCCTGAGCCTGCTCATCGTGCTTGAACTTCTCCAGCAAGCGGGCCTTGAGCACCTCGTGCTTCTCCAACTGCTCGCCGCGGTTGTTCATCACCTCGAAATAGTGGTTCAGGTCAGTGTTGACTGGCACTTCGACGCGCATGATCTGCACCCGCTCGAACAGGAAGCTGGCGAAATCCGACAGCGGCACCTGATCCTCCACCAACCTGGGCAACAGATCGCGGATCAGCCGGTAGCCAGCCAGTATCCCGCTGTTGATCTGCTCGGCCGCCAGCCCCTCGCTACCGTCGTCCGGTAACGCAGCGCCCGCGATTGCCTGGAGGGTCGCGGTCGAGCGTGGGCGATTTTCGAACTCGATCTTCGCCGCCGCCGGCCAATCCAGCGTGCCGGGCAGGCGCTTGTTCAAATACAGCGCCAACAGTGACAAGGTGGTCAGGCGCTGCTGGCCATCAAGCGTCTCGAACAACGCGGGACCATGCCCATCACGCCGATCCACCACCAATGAGCCCAGGTAGTAATTGCGTGTCGCACGGTCACGATCGAGCAACCCGTCGAGCACGTCCTGAAGCAGTTGCGTGATCTCCCCCTCTTCCCATGCATAGTTGCGCTGGTACATGGGGATCAGATAACGCTCAGGACCGCCAAGCAACTCGCCGACGGAAAGCTGGGTAATGGCTTCAGGCATGGAACTTCATCTCCTTGAACAGTGCCAGCAGTTCGGGTTCGTTGCGCACGCTGGTGACCGTGGGCAACGGATAGGCCAGGAACTCCTGCGGACGTGAGGCCCGCTGGATCACCCGGAACAGATTGCTCTCGCGCGCATGATTGTCGACGGTGGCCAGATGCACCGCATGACGCTCAAGGCGCAGGCGATAGGCCCAGATAAAGGCCTTTTCGATGGCGCGGGAGAGCTCCTCCCGACCGAAGGTGTCGATGTAGTAGATAAGCAGGCAGTCGAACAGGCCCTGTACATAGCGGTCGCCGGTTCGTCCACGTCCCTTGTAGCTGCCCAGGGTCTGCAATATCGCGCAAGCACGCTGTTCCAGCGACGCTGGCAGGCTCTTCAACTGTCGCAACCCGGTCACCTGCCGCTGGTAATGCACGGCCATCTCGAAGAATCGCCGACCATTGATGATCGTCTGGTCAAGATGGAAGGGAAAGGCGACCGGATTGGCCCCCGCCTGTTCCAGCATGCGGTTCTGCAGATCCACCCAGTCGTGGGTCATGCGCAGTTGCACCGCTGCCGGATACTGCGGCCCGGAAGACAGGTTGACACCCTTGAACAGGCCTACATCCTCCTTGCCGAAATAGCGCGCCGAAGCGCCGTCGGCCCAGCGGCGGATACGGTACAGGTAGTTCTCGAACAGCCGGGCCAGTTGCTCGCTTTCATGGTTCTCCCATCCCGCCACGACCATGGCCTTGTGCGCGGCTTCCCCGGGGGCAAACTCACGCAGGTGGTAGGCCTTGAGCAGGTCGTGAGGCTCCAGGTCGCGGCCTCGGGCATTCTGCGAGTCGAAGAACTGGAAGGCTTCGGAGATATCGTCGAGGGCAAAACACACGACCTGGCAACGGCTCAGGAGAAACTCGATACGCGTTTCGCTGAAGTCCTCGGCAGACACCAGTCGGCGGATGGCCTGGTAGTTGCGCTGGAGGTTGGTGATCGATATCTGGCTGCTGAACTTAAGTTCGGTCGCCCGGGCGTCCAGTGCGACCAGCCTGTCGCGCAGCTCGGGCTTCAGCAGATCGCGGCGCTCGGCAAGCAGGGCGCGGACGATCAGCAGCAAGGTCAGAGTCCGCTGCTGGCCATCGACGATTTCGAGCCGCCCCTCATTGCGGTGAAAGACCACGGTACCGAGGCGGTAGGCCTCGGCGTCCTCGAAGCTGGCAAGGTCCTCGAACAGCTGGCCGAGGTGTTGCCCGGTCCATTTATATGGACGCTGGTAGGGTGGAATGGTCAATTTCAGGGACAGCAACTGCTCCACCGAATAGACATTCAGTTGGGGACGACTCATGGCATCGATCCTTGACAGGGAATGGCGCAAGACTACGGACGTGGCGGGTTCAGTTCCCAGCGAAACGGCTCTGATGCCGGACGGATCAGGCCGCGGGCCTGCAGGTCTTCGAGAATTTCCAGGGCACGATCATAGCCGACACCGGCAAGCCGCTGGATCACCGAGGGGCCGAAGACCGGGAAGTTGTCATGCAAGGAAGACAGCAGGGATGATTCGTTCATGCAGGAGACTCGATCAGGGAAGACGGAGCCATGATCGTTTCTGCCCGCGTCAGCATGTGTCGCACTCATGCTGATATTCTCGGCACTTTCCGCAAGCCTCAAGGACCGACATGCAGATCCTCTTCTACGAAACCGACAGGCCCTGCGGCTGCTTCTCGAACCTCTCCCGGATGAGCTGAAAGAAACAGCTTGAAACCAAGCGACACCGCCCCAGTGGGAGCTGGCATTGCCAGCGATGAGGTCCGCAAGAACACCCGACCAGCAGATCGATGTCGAAGCTGATGGCCTCATCGTCGGCAATGCCGACTCCCACAGGGTTCCCGATCAGCCGCAGGATCCAGGCCAGGCGCAAAACCCTGCGGGAGCTGGCCCCCACAGGGTTTTGCAGTGATCCTGAAACGGGGCTAGTAGATCCCCCGATAGATCGCCTCCACCTGCCCCACATCCATATCCCGCGGATTGCTGTCGATCAGCCGCTTCAACCCGCCGACCACATCCTCGGCCATGGCCGGGATCGCCGCTTCATCCACGCCCAGTCGCGACAGGCGCAGTTCCAGCCCGCTATCACGCACCAGCGCTTCGATCCCGGCGACGAACGCCTGCGCCGCAGCCGCCTCGTCGGCAAACACCTCACCCGGCAACAGATACCCCGCCAGCTCGGCATACAAGCCCCGCGCAGCCTCCAGGTTGAAGCGCAGCATCGGCGCCATCACCAGCGCATTGGCATGTCCGTGGGGGATGTGAAAACGCGCCCCCAACGGATACGCCAGCCCATGGATCGCCGCGACCGAGGCGTTGACGAAGGCCATCCCGGCCATGAGCGAACCTTGCAACATGGCCTCGCGCGCGGCGACGTCGCTGCCGTCCGCCAGCACCTTGCGCAGGTTGCCGCCAAGCAGCCCCAGCGCGGTGGTGGCCAGGCCGTCGGCGATGGGGTTCTTGCGCGTGCGGCTGGTGTAGGCCTCGATGGCATGGACCATGGCGTCCAGCCCGGTCGCCGCCGTGACCCCGGCCGGCAGGCCGAGGGTCAGCTCGGGATCGAGCACCGCCACGTCCGGCATCAGCTGTGCCGAGTACACCGCCTGCTTGCGCTGTTGCTCGTCGGTGATGACCGAGACCCAGGTCACTTCCGAGCCGGTGCCGGCGGTGGTCGGCATCAGCACCAGCGGCAGGCGCCGGCCCGTGGCCTTGTCGGTGCCGTACAGATCTTCCAGCGGTTGTTCGCTGTTGATCAGCAAGGCCACCAGCTTGGCCGCATCCAGCGAACTGCCGCCGCCGAGCCCCAGCACGCCATCGGCAGCGAAGGCCCGGCCCTGCTCCACCGCCTGCCTGACCACCGCCGCCGGCGGATCGGCGACCACCTGATTGAATACCTCGACAACGCAACCCGCTGCTTCCAGCGCCGCACAGGCCTGGCCGGCGAAGCCGAGCTTGACGATGCCCGGATCGCACACCAGCAACACCCGCTTCACGCCCAGGCCGGCGAACACCTCGCCAATACCCTGCAAGACCCCCGCCGCACAGACGATACGCGGCACGCATCTGAATTCATGATTCATCCGGCACTCCTTCACAGGACCGAGGCATAGAGGGCCCGCGCATCTTCCCGGGTGACCGGACGCGGATTGTTGACCAGCAGGCGCTGGACCTTCATGGCGTCGTCGCTGAGGCGATCAAGATCCGCCTCCACCACCCCGACCTCGGCCAGACGCTGGGCAAACGGCATGCGCTCGACCAGTGCGGTCATGAAGCCGATAAACGCATCGCAGGCCGCCGCCGGCGTGTCGAAGCGCTGCCCAGGCAACACGCTCGGCGCCAGCTCGGCATAAAGGGCTTCGGCGGCGCTGCGGTTGAAGTTCAGCACCGGCACCAGCACCAGCGCGTTGCTCAAACCGTGGGGCACATGGAAATGCCCGCCCAGCGGATAGGCCAGGGCATGCACCGCCGCCACCGGTGCGTTGGCGAAGGCCATGCCGGCCAGCATCGAGCCCAGCAGCATGTCCGAGCGGGCCTTGAGATCACCCGGCTCGGCCAGCACCCGGTCGAGGTTTCCGGCCAGCAGGCGCAAGGCCTGCAGGGCCAGGCCGTCGGACAGCACGTTCTTCTTGTGCAGGCTGGTGTAGGCCTCGATGGCATGGACCATGGCATCCACCCCGGTCATGGCGCTGACCGCCGCCGGCAGGCCGACGGTCAGGCGTGCGTCGAGCAAGGCGATGTCCGGGTACAGCAACGGGCTGACCACGCCCTTCTTCTCATGGCTCGGGGTGGTGACGATGGCCACGGCGGTGACCTCGGAACCGGTACCGGCCGTGGTCGGTACCTGGATCAGCGGCAGGCGCGGGCCCTGGGCCAGGTTGATGCCGTAGATGTCTGCCAGTTGCTGTTCGCATCCGCAAAGCAAGGCCACCAGCTTGGCGGTGTCCAACGAGCTGCCGCCGCCGAGGCCGATCACCGCCTGGGCGCCACAGTCGCGCCCCGCCGCCACCGCCTCCAGTACCGAGGCTTCCGGCGGGTCGGCCTGCACATCGCTGTACAGCGTCACCTCGACGCCGGCCTCGCGCAGCGCCTGCATCGGCGCTTCGAGCAAGCCGGCCCGCTGCAGGCCCGGGTCGCTGACCAGCAACACCCGCTGCGCCCCCAGTTCGCGGCACAGCGTGCCCAGGCGCAGGGCGCCGTCCACTTCGCAGATCACCCGTGGGGTGGTTTCAAAGGTAAAGGTCGACATGGTTTCTTATCCTGCTCGCACGCTGCCGCGCTCGATGCGGTAGACGGCATCGACCAGGTCAGCGGAATGGGTGTCATCGGATTCGGAGATCAGCACGCACAGGCCTTCATCGCCGAGCTTGGCAATCACTTCGGTCAGGCGCCGGGACAGCACCGGGGCCACCCCTTCGAAGGGTTCATCGAGAATCAGCAGGCGCTGGCCAGGCATCAGCGCCCGGGCCAGGGCCACCAGTTTCTGCTGGCCGCCAGACAGTTGCATGGCACGGCGCTCGCGGAACTGGGCGATTTCCGGGATCAGGCTGTAGACCCATTCCAGACGCTCGGCGCTGCCGGGCAGCTTGTTGGCCCACACCGGCAGGAGGATGTTTTCTTCCACGGTCAGCGCCGGGATCAACCGACGGTCTTCCGGCAGGTAGCTGATCCCCGCTGCCGCGCGCTGATGACCGGGCTGGGCGCGCAGGTCGCTGTCGTTGAACCTGATCGAGCCGGAGTCGGCATCGAGCAGGCCCATCAGGGTGCGGATCAGGGTGGTCTTGCCGGCACCGTTATGACCGATCAGGCCGACCATCTGCCCGGCGCCGACATTCAGCGAGACGTTGTGCAGGATCGGCACCGACTCGATGGACACGTTGAGATTGCGGATTTCCAGACTCATGCGTGGGCTCCCTTGTGCGCCTTGTGGCCGCCGGTGACCAGCTCCTGGACCCGGGCATTGGCCAGGACCTGTTCGGGGGGACCGTCAGCCAGCACTTCACCGCTGTAGAAGGCGAGGATGCGCGACACATAGCGGCGCACCACGTCCATATCGTGCTCGACGAACAGCACCGTGACCTGGTGGCGCGACACCACCTGCATCACCGTGTCCATCAGTTGGGTCTTCTCTTCGGCGCTGACGCCGCTGGTGGGCTCGTCGAGCAGCAGCATCTGCGGCTCGCCGATCAGCGCCATGGCGATATCGATCAGCTTGCGCACGCCCTGGGGCACGGCGGTGACCTTGCTGTCGCGCCAGCCGAGGATGCTGAACTCGCCGAGGATCGCCTCGGCACGGGCGATCCGCGCGTCGCTGCGCAGTGGCCGCAGCAGCGAGGGGAACGGCGATTCGGCTGCGGCCAGGGCGATCAGCAGGTTGTCCAGCACGGTCAGCTCGGGGAACAACTGCGCCACCTGGAACGAGCGGGCCATGCCGGCGCGGGTGATCGCCCGCGGCGTGCGGCCGATGATCGACTGCTGGTTGAACAGGATCTCGCCACGGCTCGGCTTGAGGTAGCCGGTGACCATGTTGATGAAGGTGGTCTTGCCGGCACCGTTGGAGCCGATCACGCCGACCACTTCGCCCTTGTCGATGCGCACGTTGACGTCCTTGGCGGCGGTCACCGCGCCGAACTCCTTGTACAGTCCACGGGTTTCGAGAATGCAGCTCATGCCTTGGCCTCCACGCTCTTGGCCGCGCGCGGCCGGGTGAACAGGCTCCACAGCCCCTTGGGCAGGAACACGATGATTGCCAGCAAGGTGATCCCGAGGATCATCTGCCAGCTATGCGGCACCAGCTCGATGGCGTAGGTGCGCACCACGGCGAACAGGATCGCCGCGATGATCGGCGCCGCGACATGGGCAGTGCCGCCGAGCAAGGCGATGAAGACGAATTCGCCGGAGGTGATCCAGTAGGCCATTTCCGGGTCGATATGCCCGGCGGCCAAGGCCATGAAGCCACCGCCCAGCGCCGAAACCCCGGCCGCAGCGACGTAGTTCATGTACAGCACCCAGCGCGGTGACTGGCCGAGGTACTCGACGCGCACCTCGTTCTCGCGGATCGCCTCGCACATCGCCCCGGCGCTGCTGCGCCCGTAGCGGTGCAGGAGCACGGCAAGCACGGCGGTGGCGGCGACGATGATGACGAACAGGGCCAGAGGCGCCTGCCCCGCCGCCGGGCTCCAGCCGAACAGGGTCCAGGCCTTGACGTTGAAGCCGTCGGTGCTGCCCAGGGCCGGGCTTTTCACCAGCATGCCGTAGAGGATCATGGAGAACGCCAGCGACAGCATGGCGAAGAAGATCTCGCGGTAGCGGGTCATCAGCAAGCCGAGAACCATCGCCAGGGCCACCGCTGCGGCGACGCCGATCAGCAGCAGGATCGGCAGGTCGCTGATATTCAGGAAGTGCCCGCTCATGCCCACGGCATAGCCGCCCATGCAGAAGTACAGGCCCTGGCCGAAGGTCACCAGGCCGGCGCGCATCTGCATCACCACGCCCTGCACCACCATCGACTTGGCCAGCGCCATGGTCAGCAGGAACACCAGCCATTGCGGGGCGATCAGGCCACCCAGGGCGAGCAGCACGGCCACGCCCAGCAGAATCAGTTCGGTTCGATCGAGACGCATCAGATTTTCCTCGCCAGCACGCGGCCGAACAGGCCCTGCGGACGCACCGCCAGGACCAGCGCCATCACGCCGTAGATCACGAATAGTTCGAATTGCGGCGCGTAGTGCACCGCCGCCGCGCGGCTCAGGCCCACCAGCAAGGCGCCGAGGGCGGCACCTTCGATGCTGCCCATGCCGCCGATCACCACCACGGCGAAGGCCAGCACGATGATTTCCACGCCGATGCCCGGCGCTACCGAGATCGCCGGTGCGGTCAGGGCCCCGGCCAGGGTGCCGAGCACGGTGCCGAGGACGAACACCAGGGTGAACACCCGGCGCACGTTGACGCCCATGGCCTGGGCCACTTCGCGGTCATGGATCACCGCACGCAGGACCTTGCCCTGGTGGGTGCGCTCCAGCCACAGCCACAGCGACAGGCCGAGCACCAGCGATACGCCGACCAGCATCAGGTCGTAGTTCGACACCTTGAGCCCGGCCAGCACGCTGCGGCCCATCTCGGCGTAGGGTTGGTAGGCGAAGTAAGGATTGACGCCCCAGATCATCTTCATGGCGTCTTCGAGAATCAGCAGCAGCGCGTAGGTGATGATCACCATCAGCACTTCGTCGCGGCCGTACATGAAGCGCAGCAGGCCGCGCTCGATCAGCAGGCCGACGATCAACCCGGCGGCCAGGGCGCAGCCGAGCATCATCAGGTAGCCGACCCAGACCGGGCCGATGCCGTTGTTGAAATACCAGCCCACCAGCGAGGCGGCGGCATAGGCACCGATGGCGTAGAAACTGCCATGGGCCATGTTGAGAATGCGCATGACACCGTAGATCACGGTGAGCCCCGCCGCGACCAGGAACAGCCACGAGGCATAGATGGCGCCGTCGATCAGCACCGCATAAAGACTCAGCATAAGTTCGTACCAGGCAAGAGTGGCGGCCGGCAGCGGCCGCCACGGTCAGTCAGGTGTGCCGCACGCTCAGTTGCACTGGGCGCCGGGGAAACCGGCCTTGATCCAGTCGTGGGCGGTGGTGCCGTCCGGCGGGGTCACGCACTCGCCGGAGAAGGCGATGACGTTCTGCACGCTGCCCTGCTTGCTGGCGGCGTCGTAGTGGTATTCGCCGTAGGCGATGCCCTGCATGGCCTGATGACCGCCGGCGCGGGCCATCTGCACGGTGCCGGACACCGACTCGAAGGTCGTGCCCTTCATGGCCTTGGCCATTTCCAGCGGGGCCGGGATCTTGCCGGCTTCGACACCGGCGTTCTCGGCGGCGAACTTCAGGCCGAGGATGGCCTGGGCCATCTTGCTTGCCGGGTAGGTCGGCGCCGACTTGTAAGCGGCCTTGTACTGGGTGGTGAACCAGTTGTTCAGGGCGTTATCCGGGGCGAAGGCACCGAACGGGCCACGGCCGCCGATGATCATGCCGTTGGGCGCCTGGTCCTTGTAGCGCTCCAGCGCCGATTCGCCGCAGGTCAGCACGGCGGTGGCGTCTTCCAGCAGGCCGCGGGAGTTGGCCTGCAATACCAGGGCCTCCATGTCGCCACCCCAGAAGCTGGAGTGGATGATGTCCGGGCGCTTCACCGACAACGCCGAGATTTCCGCGCCGTACTGGCCCTGGAACACTTTCGGCATCTGCGATTCGACCACCTGGGCCTTGGGCATGACCTGGGCCATGGACAGGGTGAAGTCGCTCCAGCTGTCCTGGCCCCAGGCGTAGTTCTGCTGGATGCCGCCGACGCGGGCAGCATCCGGACGGGTCTTGGCCAGGTAGCGGGCGGCGCCGATATTGTCCACCGCCGCGTCGAGGCTGGTGCGGAAGACGAATTGCGGGGTCTTGTCTTCAGTGAACAGTTGCGAGGTGCCGCAATCGTAGAACACGGTCATGGCCCCCAGTTCTTCAGCCACCGGAGCGATGGCCAGGCAGTCGCCGGAAGAGATATAGCCGACCACCGCGTCGACCTTCTGCCGTTGCACCAGGTTGCGGAATTCTTCCACCTGCTTGGCCGCACCACCGGCCTCGTCGATCATCACCACCTCGATCTCGGCGCCGTTGATGCCCAGCTTGTCGTAGGGCGCGGGCAGCTTGCCCTGGTTGAGGCCTTCGACCAGCACCTTGGCGGCGTTGGCCGAGGGCTCGCCGAACGGGCCGGCGGCCGGGCCGGAGAGGAAGGTCACCACGCCGATACGGAACTTGCCGTTTTCAGCGGCGACGGCCGCGCCATTGAAGCCGGCGGCGGCGATGGCCAGGGCCAGTGGCAGGGTCCTGGCGTGTTGCTGGAGGCGTTTCTTGTAGTTATTCATGGCGTTTCCATTGCGGGTTTTACAGAACTAAGGGGCGTGCCCCTCGGGGTTACGTATTTGCTGGGCGAGGCGCCGGGCGCGGGTCGCGGGATCGGGTTGCAGTTCTTCGGCGGAATACAGCTGCCAGTCACCCAGCATCAGCTGCGCTGGCGGGTAGTCGTGGTTGACCACCGGGGTGCCGACCGCCTGGGTCTGCTGGATCTGGTGGGTCAGCGGATCGATGCGCGAGACGAAGCCGGGCGGGTCTTCCGGCAAGGCGATTTCCAGCCCTTCGAGGGCGCGGATCAGCGACTCGGTATCGGTGGCCCCGCCGGCCTTCTGGCTGGCCCTGGCCAGGACCATCACCCCGGTGTAGGCGCCCTGGGCGGCGTAGGTCGGGAAGCGCCCGGTCAGGGTGTGGAAGCGCTCGACGAAGGCGCGGTTGCGCGGCGTGTCCGGGAAGTTGTTGTGGTGCCGGGCGGAAAGGATCAGCCCTGGCGGCGCCTTGTCGCCGAGGGAAACCAGGAAGTCGTAGTTGCCACCGGTATCGAAGTTGGCCAGCCGCGAGCTCTCGAACAGCCGGGTGCCGGCGGCCTGCTTGACGAAGGCGTGGAAGTCGCCGCCCCACAGGGCCGAGACGATGATGTCGGGTCTGGCCTGCTCCAGCGCGGCGATATAGGCCGAGTAGTCGGGCTCGTAGAGCCGTGGCCAGAGTTCGGTGACGTCGTCGAACTTCACCCCTTGCTGGCGCAGCGCTTCATGCAGGTCGTCGCGGGAGACATGGCCGTACTCGTAGTCCGGGCCGATGAAGGCCAGGCGCTTCCAGCCGCTCTTGCCTTGCAGGTCCTTGAGGTAGCGCGCGCCGGCAGCCATCGAGGTCCAAGTGTCGTTGGTCACCCGGAAGTAATAGCGGTGGCCGTTTTCCAGGCTCATGCGCGACGAGGCGTGGTCGGTGCCGATCATCAGCACCTTCTGTTCCCGGGCCAGCTGGCTGACTGCGATGGCCACACCTGAAGAGACCATGCCGCACAGCACCTGCACTCCGTCCTTGCGGATAAAGGCGCGGGCCAGGCCGGTGCCGTAGGAGGCCTTGGACTGATCGTCGTCGATGATCACGCGCATCCGCGGCACCTGCTCGCCGGCCTCGCGCAGGCCTTGCAGCTCGCTGAGGGCGACCTGGATACCGGCGATGCTGTCCTGACCGTAGATCGCCGCCCGCTCGGTCATCGGGTAGAGGCAGCCGAGGGTCAGGTCGGCCTGGGTCGCGGCGGCGCCCAGCTCGACCCGCCCGGCAGTGGCCGTGCAGGCGTAGCCCAGGAGCAGGCCGCTCAGGGCGATAACGGATGGCAGTCGGGAAAACGACGATTGCATGTCAATACCTTGGGGCGTTCGTGGACGCCTCTTGTGGTTAGCGAAAGGGTTATCGCAAAGGCTGTGCCAGCCTGTGCGGGACGCTGCATAAGAAACCGCGCAAGGTCTCTGGAACAAGGCTTTGCGCGGTGATTCGTTACGAAATCGAGAGGCCGTGACACGGTTGGCCACGGCCTTGAGCGGAGAGTGTTGAGCGGTAGCCGCTCAGCGCGGGCGAGCGCTTGAGCGGTTAGCGCTCATCGGGGCGTTCGATGCCCAGGCGTTGCAGGCGACGCTTCAAGGCATGCCGGGAGATACCGAGGATATCGGCAGCCATGCCCTTGTGCCCGGCGCTGCGGCTGAGGGCATCGAAGACCAGTTCGCGCTCGGCACGCTCCAGTTGGTCTTCGATGGGCGAGCGGTTGGCGCTCATTGGCTCGGCGGACTGCATGGTTGCGGGCAACTGCGCCGCGGCGATGGCCTGGCCGGGCATAAGGATGGTCAGGCGCTCGACCAGGTTCTTCAGTTCGCGCACGTTGCCCGGCCAGCGATGGCGCAACAGGGCGGCCTCGGCATCGGCCTGGAAGGCGATGGCCGCGCCCTGCTCTTCCCGGGCCTGGCGCTCGGCGAAATGCCGGGCCAGCAGGAGGATGTCCTCACCGCGCTCGCGCAACGCCGGGATATCGATGGTGATCACATTGAGGCGGTAGAACAGGTCTTCGCGGAAACGCCCTTGGCGCACGTCGTCGGCGAGATCGCGGTTGGTCGCCGCCACCACCCGCACATCGGCGCTGCTGGCCTGGCTGGCACCCACCGCGCGGTAGCTGCCGTTCTCCAGGAAGTGCAGGAGCTTGGCTTGCAGGGCCAGGGGCAGCTCGCCGATCTCGTCGAGGAACAGGGTGCCGTTATGCGCCTGGGTGACCAGGCCGACGCGCTTTTGGTGAGCACCGGTATAGGCGCCCTTCTCCGAGCCGAACAGCTCGGCTTCGATCAACTGCTCCGGCAGCGCCGCGCAGTTGACCTCGATGAACGGCTGGCCGGCGCGGCTGCTGCTGTCGTGCAGGGCCTGGGCGACCAGGGTCTTGCCGGTACCGGATTCGCCGAGCAGGAGGATTCGCGTCGCCGAACTGCGCGCCACCCGCTGCACCGCAGCATGCAGGCCGGCCATGGCCGGGCTGTGGCCGAGCAGGTTGCCGGGAGCGGCAGCGGCCTCGGGGCGGACCAGGGCGCCCTCGATGGTCGCCAGCAGGTCGTCCAGCTCGAAGGGCTTGGTCAGGTAATCGGTAGCCCCACCCTTGACTGCCTGCACCGCGGCGCGGGTATCGCCGTGGGCGGAGATCATGATCACCGGCAGGTTCGGCCGCAGCTTGCGCAGGCCGTCGAGGGTGGCGATGCCGTCCATGCCCGGCAGGCCGAGATCGAGCAGGACGATATCGCAAGGCTTGCCGGCGTCGGCGAGCAGCGCCAGCCCCTCCTCGCCGCTGTAGGCGGCGCCGACCTGGAAACCCTCGGCGCGCAGGGCATAGCTGAGGGAGCGCACCAGCGCTTCTTCGTCATCGATGATCAGTACATGAAAGTCGGACATCACGGGCTCACTTCAAATCGGTCGGGCAAGGTGCGGGGAAATCCAGGGTCACCACGGTGCCCTTGCCGGCGGTACTCGCGATCTCCATTCGCGATGCATTGGCTTCCAGCAGTTGCTGGCAAATGCTCAGCCCAAGGCCGGTGCCTCGGGCCTTGAGGGTAAAGAAGGGCTGGCGCACGCGCTTGAGCGCGTCTTCGGGAATGCCGCAGCCTTCGTCGCTGACGCAGACCAGCACCCGGCCGCCCTGGGCATGGCCGGTGAGGCTGACACGCTGGTCGCGGGCACTGGCTTCAATGGCGTTGAGGCACAGGTTGAGCAGGATCTGCTGGGCCTGGTCGGGGTCGACGAACAGGCGGATGCCCGCTGCGCAGCCCGCCTCGAAGCGGATGGCCTTGGCCTCGGCTTCCGGGGCGATCAGGCGTCGGGCGCGGTCGAACAGTTCGTGCAATTCCACCACCTGCGGATTGGCCGGATGCGGTCGGCCGTACTCCAGCAGGTCGCTGGTGACATGGGAGAGCCGGTCGATCTCCTGCCCCAGGTCGCTGAGTAGCAGGCGTCGCTCGCTTTCCGGCTCGCGGCGCAGCAGGGCCTGGACCGTGGTCTTCATGGTCGCCAGCGGGTTGCGCACCTCGTGGGCCACGCCGGTGGCGAAGGTGCCGAGCACGGCGAGGTTTTCCGTGCGCACGGTCTGCTCCATCACCGCCGCCAGGCGCCCGGCCATGACGTTGAAGGCCTGGGTTACCCGGCCGATTTCATCGTTGCTCGATGGCTCCGGCAGGCGGTAGCCGAGGTCGCCCATGGACAGCTGGTGGGCGCCCTGGACCAGGGTGCCGACCCGTGTCCGCAACTGCCGCGACAGGGTGAAGAACACCACCAGGATAAAGCCGATAAAACCCACTGCCGCCAGGTACAGCCACCAGCGCGCATCGTCCAGCGGCTTGAGGATCGCCTCCGGCTGCACGCTGAACACCACCTGCCAGCCGGGCAGGATCTGCGGGCCTTCGCGCAGGTCGTCCGGCGCCGCTACCTGGCGCCCGGTGGCATCGATAAAGGCGCCGCCGGGCACACGCAGCAGCGGCGTCACCACCCCGCCCGGGCCGGCGCTGGTGAGCAGTTCGGTCAAGGACGCCAGGCGCAGGTGCAGACCAATGCTGACCCGGTGATCGGTGCGACCGTTGCGGATGGTCTTGCGGATCAGCAGCCAGCCGGAGCGCCCGGCCTGGGGCAGCGCCGGGCCGATCACCTCGATATCGCCGACCTTCTGCCGCGGCAGCCCGGCCAGCGACCACGGCTCGTTGCTCCAGTACGGCGCCCCGGAGGCGGCCGGGCCGGGCAGGACCTTGAGCAGGCGTTCGTCCTCGTTGAAAAACAACACGCCGTAGAGGAACGGCAGCTCGCTTTCCAGCTTCAGCAGGGCATCGATATCACCGGCGGACGGGCTCGGCTCGGCGACGAAGTCCGGCATGTTGGGGTGATTGGACAGGGCCGAGAGCTGGTAGAAACGCTCGTCGAGGAAGGACGACACGCGGTTGGCCGTGGACAGCGCCTGGGCATCCAGGCGTTCACCGGTCAGGCGGTTGAGCAGGTCCTTGGCCAATTGCTCGTACAACACGGCCAGGGCGATCAGCGCGACGCTCATCACCACGATGGACAGCAGGGTATAACGGGCTACCAGGCTGCGGCGCGGCCGGGCAAACCGGCGCCACAGCGCAGCGGCGGGGAATTCGACATCCATGGGCGTTGTAATTGTTGTTCATGTAGTGGCGGGGAGGATAAGGAGCGCGGCAGGGGATTGTCCATTGGCGCAAGGTCGGTGGTTGTTCTCTAGGGCCCTATCGCTGGCAACGCCAGCTCCCACAATGTTCGCGGTGACATCGGACCCTGTGGGAGCTGGCGTTGCCAGCGATAGAGCCGGTGCAGGCAACGGATTTCGACCTGCTGAACACCTGCTGCCCCAGCAACACCTCACTGCCTTCCAGCCACCACACCACAGCCCAAAACCCAGCAAAACCAAGCCCTCCAGCCACCTGGCGCGAAACCTGCTCTGCCCTGCCCCACACAGCAATCACAGGTTCCTGCCATGAGCTCCCACCCTCCCTTCACCCGCCGCCGTTTCCTCGGCAACAGCCTCGCCTTGGGCGGCCTGGCCCTGGGCGGCAGCCTGCTTGCCGGTTGCGGCGACGACAGCCAGCCCGGCAGCGCCCTCAACGACACCGCGCCGCGCCACGGCGGCCGCCTGCGCCTGGGCATCCTCGACGGCAACCAGACCGGCAACCTCGATGCGCACAAGCCGGTGGGCAGCGGCATCATTCGTGGCTTCGCCCTGTACAGCAAGCTGTGGGAATGGGACGAGAACATGCTGCCGCGCCTGGCCCTGGCCGAAGAGGCCGAGGTCAGCCCGGACGGCAAGGTGTGGACCCTGCGCCTGCACAAGGACCTGGAGTTCCACCACGGCAAGACCATCGATTCCGAAGACCTGCTGTTCTCCATCCGCCGCCTGACCGACCCGCAACTGGCCTCACCCTACGCCGCGCTGCTGCACTGGATCGACCGCGACAACCTGCAGAAGCTCGACGAACGAACCCTGCGCGTACGCTTCAAGGACGGCGCGGGCTTCGTGCCGCTGCCGGAAACCTGGGTCAATTTCGGCGGCATCGTGCCGGTGGACTATCACCCGGTGACCAACCCGGTAGGCGCCGGGCCCTACAAGTTCAAGAGCTTCGCCGCCGGCCAGCGCTCGCTGTTCACCCGTTTCGAGAACTACTACAAGGCCGGCCGGCCCTACGCCGACGAGCTGGAGATCATCGGCTTCAAGGACCAGACCTCTCGCCTGGCCGCGCTCAAGGCCGGCCAACTGGACATGGCCAACGCCCTGGCCGCCGAGCACCTGCGCCTGATCGAAAACGACCCGCGCCTGCAGGTGCTGACCTCGGTGACCGGCAACTGGCTGGGCTTCGACATGAACACCAGCAAGGCACCGTTCGACGATCCCCGGGTGCGTCAGGCATTTCGCCTGCTGGCCAATCGCGAAGAGCTGGTGGCGCGGGTGCTCAATGGCCAGGGTCGTGCGGCCAACGACCTGTACGCGCCCAACGATCCGACCTTCGACCACGACATTCCACCACGTCGTCAGGATCTGGACCGGGCCCGTGCGCTGCTGCGCGAAGCGGGTCAGGAAAATCTCAAGCTGGAGCTGGTCGCCGAACAGGAAGGTGTGCCGCTGGCCTCGGCGCTGGTGTTCGCCGAGCAGGCGCGCAAGGCCGGTGTGGAGATCAATGTGCGCCAGGTGGATGCCGCCACCTTCAACGGCCCGCAGCACACTGAATGGACCTTCAGCACCGGCGGCAGCATCGGCGCGCCCTTCCTCACCTGCGCCCTGCATGCCGATGCGCCGGTGTCGGTGGCGAACAAGACCCACTTCGACGACCCACGGTTTTCCGAGCTGTTCCTGCAGGCCCTGGCCGAGCCGGATGTGGAAAAGCGCAAGCCGCTGGTGCATGAGGCACAGCGTATCCAGTACGAGCGCGGCGGGATGCTGGTGTGGGGCTATGCCAACCTGGTGGACGGGTTTTCCCGGCGGGTGGGGGGTGCGGCGGCGGAGAAGACGCTGTTTCCGACCTGGCGTTTTGATCAGTTGTGGTTGAAGCAGGGTGCCTGATGGTTTTGTGTAGTTTTTGAGGGCCTCATCGCTGGCAAGCCAGCTCCCACAAGGTCCTGTGCATGCAGTACCTGTGGGAGCTGGCTTGCCAGCGATGAGGCCCGAAAGAACACCTCAGGAGTGACTGATATCCCGGTCCTTGGTCTCGGGCATGAAGAAGATCCCCAGCACCGCCGTCATCACCGCGATCACGATCGGGTACCACAGCCCGTAGTAGATATCACCGGTCGCCGCGACCATGGCGAAGGCCACCGTCGGCAGGAAGCCGCCGAACCAGCCATTGCCGATGTGGTACGGCAGGGACATCGAGGTGTAGCGGATCCGCGCCGGGAACAACTCCACCAACCAGGCGGCGATCGGGCCGTAGACCATGGTCACGTAGATCACCAGGATGGTCAGGAGCAGCAACACCATCGGGTAGTTGGTCTTGGCCGGGTCGGCTTTTTCCGGGTAGCCGGCCTCTTTCAGCGCTGCGCCGAGGCTGGCGGTGAAGCCGTCGTTGGCGGTCTTGAACTCCGCCGCCGGCAGGCTGCTGCCGTCGAAGCTCGGCATCATCTTGCTGCCGATCCGCACCTGGGCCACCGAGCCCGGCTCACCCACCTCGTTCTCGTAGGGAATCGCCCGCTTCGCCAGCAAACTCTTGGCAACGTCGCAGGAGCTGGTGAAGCGCGCCTTGCCCACCGGGTCGAACTGGAACGAGCACTGCGCCGGGTCGGCGATCACCGTCACCGGGTTTTGCTGCTGCGCCGTGTAGATGTCCGGATTACCGAACTCGGTGAGACCCTTGAAGATCGGGAAATAGGTCAGCGCGGCAAGGATGCAGCCGGCCATGATGATTTTCTTGCGGCCGATGCGGTCCGACAGGCTGCCGAAGATGATGAAGAATGGCGTGCCGATCAGCAGCGAGCCGGCGATCAGCAGGTTGGCGGTCTGCGGGTCGATCTTCAGCGTCTGCAACAGGAAGAACAGCGCATAGAACTGCCCGGTGTACCAGACCACGGCCTGGCCGGCGGTACCACCGAGCAGCGCCATGATCACCACCTTGAGGTTGTCCCAGCGGGCGAACGACTCGGTCAGCGGCGCCTTGGACGCCTTGCCCTCCTCCTTCATGCGCTTGAACACCGGCGACTCCTGCAACTGCATGCGGATGTACACCGAGACGATCAGCAGCAGGATCGACAGCAGGAACGGAATCCGCCAGCCCCAGGCTTCGAAGGCCTCGGTACCCAGCACGGTGCGGCAGCTGAGGATCACCAGCAGCGAGAGGAACAGGCCGAGGGTCGCGGTGGTCTGGATCCACGAGGTGAAGAAGCCGCGCTTGCCGGGCGGGGCATGCTCGGCCACGTAAGTTGCCGCACCACCGTATTCGCCACCGAGGGCCAGGCCCTGCAACAGGCGCAGGGTGATCAGGATGATCGGCGCCGCCACGCCGATGCTGGCGTAGCTGGGCAGGATGCCGACCACGGCCGTGGACACGCCCATGAGGATGATGGTGATCAGGAAGGTGTGCTTGCGCCCGATCATATCGCCCAGGCGGCCGAACACAATGGCGCCGAACGGCCGCACCGCGAACCCGGCGGCAAAGGCCAGCAGGGCGAAGATGAAGGCGGTGGTTTCATTCACTCCGGCGAAGAAGTGCTTGGCGATGATCGCCGCCAGGGAGCCATACAGGTAAAAGTCGTACCACTCGAAAACCGTGCCGAGGGACGAGGCGAAGATGACCTTGCGCTCGTCGTGAGTGATGTTTTTGCCGGACGTACTGCCCGGGGATGAAGTACCACTGACTGCCGCCATGAATGTTCTCCGTCTTGTTCTTGTAGGCCGGAGCATCCCGCTGTTTTCCGCACGCACTCTGGCCATTCGAAAGGCTGATGACATCGGATCTCGGACTGCGCCGGGCCTGGGGAACAGGCGGACGGCCTCGCGTTGCACGCAGGATTAAGAGTAATAGGCGATTGGCGGAAATCCAGCGCCCCCGGATGAGGGCGCCGGACGGCGTCAGAAATGACGGAACAGCGCGGCGGCAATGATGCCGGCGGCGATCGCCGGCAGCGGTTTCTTCAGCAGCAGCATGACCACCGCGGTACTGGCCAGGGCCAGCCGGGCGCCGTTGTCGCCGCTCACTGCCAGCGGGGTCAGCACCGCCACCAGCACCGAGCCGGACATGGCGCCGATGAACTGCTGCACGCGGTAGTTGATCGGCACGAAGGACATGACGAAGACCCCGCCCCAGCGGGTGGCCAGGGTCACGACAGCCATGATCAGCACGAGGATCAGCGGGCCGTGCCCGGTGGTTGCGATATTCATGGGCGTTTCTCCATCCAGATCGCGCCGACGATGCCGCCGGCCAGGGCGCCGACCACCACGTGGCTGTTTTCCGGCAGGTAGCGGTAGGCGAGCAGTGCCGAAGCGGCGGCGACACCCCAGATGACCAGCATGCGCGGGTCTTTCTTGCCGCCCACCACCATCGACAGCAGGAAGCAGCCCATGACCATGTCCAGGCCCCAGCTCACCGGGTCGGTCACGAGGTTGCCGAAGTACAGGCCGAGCCAGGTGCCGAGAATCCAGGTCGACCACAGCGCCAGGCCACCGCCGAACAGAATGCCCAGCCCCGGCTTGCCGGCGGACAGGGCCTGCATCGACATCGCCCAGTTGGCGTCGGACACCACCAGCATGATCCCGTAGCGCCGCGCCACCGGCAGTTCGCGCAGCCAGGGATAGAGGGTGGCGCCCATCAGCAGGTGGCGGGCATTGATGGCGAACACGGTGACGATCAACGGCACCAGTGGCACCTGCGCGCCCCACAGGTCGAGGGCGGCGAACTGCGAAGCGCCGGCGAACACCAGGGTGCTCATCCACAGGATGGTGCCCTGCTCCAGGCCGACCTGGGCCGCCGCCAGGCCGAACGCCAGGCCGAACACCACCACGAACATGGAGATCGGCAGCAGTTGCTTGAACCCGCTCCAGACCTCGTTGTACCCCAGCTCCACGGAGCCCTTGGCAACCGATAACACAGACTGTCTCCTTATCTGGCGCCCCGTCCTGCGGGGCGCTCGTTTTCACATCGTGCATGCACGGACGCCGGCCACTATCCAGCAGACACGTTTTTTCGAAAAGCGCATATTATGCGACCCACCCATTCGCTTATCGAATACCGCGGAGCAAGCCCCCATGCAGGACCTGCAAATCGACTGGCTCAAGTGTTTCGTCGCAGTGGTGGATACCGGCTCACTGTCCAATGCCGCGCCCGAGGTGCACCGCTCGCAGTCGGCGGTGAGCATGCAGTTGAAGAAGCTGGAGGCGGCGGTGGGCCGGCAACTGCTGGTGCGCGATGCGCGTCAGCAGCAACTGACCCCGGATGGGCAGGTCCTGCTTGGTTATGCCCGGCGCATTCTCGATCTGCACAGCGACGCGCAGCACGCCTTCAGCGGCGACGAACTGACCGGACGGATCCGTCTCGGCGTGCCGGACGACTATGCCGCGCGCTACCTGACCCCGGTGCTCAAGCGCTTCGCCCTGCGCAACAGTGCGGTGGAGATCGAACTGGACTGCGAGCAGTCCACCTCGCTGATCCCGCGCATTGAACGGGGCGACCTGGACCTTGCCCTGGTATCCCGCGATCACGCCCGGCGTGGGACCTTGCTGTTCCGCGAGCCGATGGTCTGGGTCGGCTCGCCGCAGTTCGACGTCTGGCGCCGCGACCCGCTGCCCATCGCCACCTACGAAAGCACCAGCCAGGCACGGCGCTGCGCCATCCACTCGCTGGCCTTGCAAGGGCGGGATTATCGGGTGGTGTACAACAGCTCCAGCCTGGCCGGGCAGATCGCTGCGGTGGAAAGCGGCCTGGCAGTGGCCGTGCTGACCCGCTGCAGCGCGCCGGAGCATCTGGAAACCCTCGGCGCCGAGCATGGCCTCGGGCCGCTGGAGCCGATGGAGGTGGCGGTTTATCGGAGCCGGGCGTCACAGGGGTCGGCACCGGTGGACCGGTTGTATGGGTTGTTGATCAAGACCTTGCGCATGGCGGCTTAGGATGGGCGTTGGTCTTTCGGGCCTCATCGCTGCGGTGCGGCGGTCCGACAAGCCAGCTCCCACAGGGTTCTGCATGCGCAGTCACTGTGGGAGCTGGCTTGCCAGCGATGAGCATGGGTATCTACACATCTCTATCAGGTGCACTGTGGCGGTCAACTTTTTCCGGACACCTCAATGTGTGAGGTCAGGCCATCTGCCGCTCGTATTGGTTGGGCGGTAGATAGCCCAGGGTCGAGTGCAGTCGATCCTGGTTGTAAAACTTCACGATGTAATCCGTGACATCCCTGATGGCTTCGCCGTGGTTGGCGTAGTCTTTCCTCCAGGTC
>Ga0222427_100425_pt1 | contig 66852 bp, 62 predicted proteins | sample 2B20Ametagenome_FD_182890 | JGI IMG/M metagenome (GOLD analysis project Ga0222427, IMG submission 182890) | Enriched microbial communities from leaf-cutter ant dump, University of Wisconsin, Madison, United States - 2B20A (version 2) | ecosystem: Environmental > Terrestrial > Nest > Insects nest... | reverse complement strand
CTGCGCCAATGGCCCACTTCTCCCATCCTCCGATGGATGCAGCTATTACGATCCTTGCCCCAACATGTCCTTCAGCAAATGACGGTCTTGCCATGAAAAACGTGGGGAAACCTCAGTGCCAGACACCTGCCTGCCGCTGTTCCTTACCAGAGATCAGTGTTCGATGTAATCGTTCACGGGGCCGGGCTTGGGTTCGGGCTTGGTTTCCACTGGCTGCAGTTTGGGGTCGTCCCACGAGCCGGTGACTGAGTATTCCATGGTCATGGCGCGGGCCAGGGGCTGTTTCAGCAGCCACTGGGTCACGAAGGCGCCCAGGCCGATCAGCGGGTTGACGGCCAGCGCCGTAACGACGGCCGCGCCGCTGGCGTCCAGGTTCGGAATCACCACGGCGCGCAGGTCCCAGCGTTCGGCCACGATATCGGTATCGCCCGCCAGTACGATGGTGGCTACCGGGCTGTTGAGTTTGTAGCCTTCGGAGTGCAGGATGCCCCGGCTGAGCGTCATGTCGCCGCGGATGGTATCGAACGGGAACCCGTCGCGCAGCAGGTTGGCCGGGTTGAATTCCAGCTTGGCCAGCCGCTGCAGCGATTGCAGCGACAGCAGCTCCAGCAGGCGCGCGCTGCGCGAGTTCACATTGATCAGGCGCCCCTTGTCGAGGCTGACGCGCGCCTGGCCGTCGATATTGGCCAGGTCGTGCGACCAGGGCAGGTCGCGCCAAGTGAGCTTGCCCTGCACCGTACCGCTGCCGCCGGCCAGCACCTGCTTGTAGCCGATGCGGTCGATGAAGGCGCCCAGGTCCTTGAATTCGGCCTTGGCATCAACCGTCAGGCCGCGCTGCGCGCCGTCGAGCCGCCAGTTGCCGGTGGCGTCCAGGGTGGCCGACTCGTTGGCGATGCGCAGCTTGTCCAGGCGCCATGACTTGCCGCGTTCGAGATTGGTGCCCTGCACGTCCAGCGCCCCCACGTCATGCCCGTATAGCGAGAACCGATCGGCATGCAGGTCGATGGCGGGGATGTCGGAAAGGTCATCGTCCGAATCCACGGGCGTTTCTTTCATGGCGTCTTTGGCTTCCTGGCCGCCCAGCGCCAAATGCGTCAGCCGTGCCGTTACCTGGCCGGCGATGGCGCCCGAGGCTTCTTGCCAGGCCAGCGATCCCGCCGCCTGGCGCGAGTCGAGGCCGACTTGCCAATGCTCGGGCTGGGGCCGGGTGGCGCTCAGCTTCAGGTCATCGAGGGTCCAGCCGGCGACATGCAGGCGGGTGGTTTGCAGGTCGATGCGGCTGAGCATGGGCAGGGTGCCAGCCTGATCCTGCCTGCCGGCCGCCTTGCCCCGCTTGGACGACGCGGCCTCGTTACCGATTTTTTCCCAGCTATCCAGGTCCAGCTCGGGCATCTGGATGTCGACTGCCAGGCCCGACGCCGGCAGTGCGGCCGGGCGGCTTACGCCCAGCGCGCCGCGCGCGAAATACGGCGTGCCGCGCGGCCCCGCGCGATCGTGTTCGAGCAGCAGCGCCAGGTCGGCACCCAGACTGACCGACAACTGGTCGCGCCTGCCGGCCGCCGATTTGGCGGGTGCCCAGCGCGCCTTCAGGGCGCGGGTCTCGGACTTGGCCTTGCCCACCGGCGCGGGCAGGTCGATGCCCAGGCCCGCCAAGTCGGATTCGACAGAGATGTCCAGCACCCCGCCCGAGCCATAGCCCAGCTGCCCCCGGTACGACGTCTGCCCTGTGAAGCGGGCCATTACCGGGCTGTTGCTCAGTTGCGCCAGGCCCGACGCCGGCAGCATGCCGGCCAGGCGCAAGGCGTCGCCGTCGTGTTCGAGCTTGCCGGCGATGGTGGCCGCCCCACCCAGGAATTCGGTGCGCAGTTCGTCGGTGGACACGCCGCGTTCGGAAAAATGCAGGTCGCCATGCAATTGGCGCAGTTCGGGCATCTGCGGCACAAAGCGGAAGCTGTTGCCGGCGAAAGCGATACGGCCATCGACCTTGGTGTCCTCGGCATCCAGCAGCGGCACCTCGAGCTTCAGCCCTACTTGCCAGGCTCCTGTGCCCTGGGCCTCATCGAGCGCGCCGTCGAGCAGCCCGCCCAGCGGGGAATTGGCCGCCAGCGCCAAGTAGGCCGGCACCGGACCGCTGGTCTGGCCATCGACATGCAGCGTGGCCCGGTGTTCCATGTCGGGAATCGAGGCGGTTACGGCGCCCAGCGTCACGGTTTGCCCGTCGCCGGTATGCGCAATAGCCCCGCCCGGGCTGTCGAGCGACAGGCTGACCTTGTCGACCGCGAAATTGCCCGACAGGTTCTCGAGCCGAGGCCAGCCCTTGGCATCGCCGTGCGCCGGGGCGTAATCGACAATGGCCCCCGAGTAGGCGCCGGCGATGCGGAACTCGCCGACGTCTTCGGGGTCTTCGAAGGGGAAATCGTCCAGGTCGCCCTTGACCGTGACCGAGGCATCGCGCGCCTGGCCGGCCGGCAGACCGCGCGCCAGCCATTCGCGGGCATCGGCGTTCACTTCCCGCGGCAGGTACTTGTAGATGGCCGGCATGGCCGCACGCGCCAGATTGCCCTGGAAATCGGCCGTGCCGGCGGCTGTCTTGCCCTGGGCCGTCCAGCGGCCGTGCAGGCGGGCATCGAGGTCGGCATTGGCGATATCGAGCTGGCGCACGTCGACCACGGCGGGCTGCTGCGGCGGCCGGCGCAGGCTGGCGTCGATGCGCACCGTGTCGGCCTGCAGCAGCGGCGGATCGAAAGTGTGCGGCAGATTGGCGCTCAGGCCCGTGAGCTCGCCGCGCAGGGCCACGCCCGCCGCCTCGTCGCCACGCGCCAGCGGCACGTCGGAGAACTGCACAATGTCGCCGGGCGCGCCCTGCACCCGCAGCGTAGCCTCGGCCAGGCTGACGGCAGCGGCATCGCCCGCGGCCTGCCAGCGCACATCGCGCAGCGCGGTATCCAGCGTGACATCCGTCACGGCGCCCTGCTCCAGGGTCAGCCAGGCACGCGCGGCGGCGCGGCCGGCGACGTCCGGCACCGCCAGCCAGGGCGCCCAGGCCGAGGGCTCGGCATCATTGATTTCGGCATAGAGCTCGCCCGTCCAGCGCTGCCGGCCGGCCAGCAGCGGATTGCGGGTGAAGCGCCCGCGCAGCGACAGGTTGTGCGCCAGGGCCGCGGGCGGCTCGGCGCTGAGCGCGAAGCGGTGCGCCAGGACGCCGTTGTACAGCCGCAGGCTGACATTGCGCAGCGTTACCTGGGGGGCCTGCCGGTATTCATCGTGCCAATGCACCGTGGCGTTGACCAGCGCCAGGTCGCGCTGTTCTCCCAGCCATTGCACCAGACGCGACGAACGGCCGGCATCGTGGGTGGCATCCAGGTCGATGGACTGTCCCGCCACCCATAAACGGTTGCCGGCATCGCGCCGCACCAGCAGTTCGGGCCCGTCGACGCGCAGGCTGAGCAGGCTGGGCGACAGCAGCAGCACACTGCGCCAACCCAGCACGGCCGAGACCGAAGGCAGGGTCAGTACCGGCTCGCGCTGCTGGTCGTAAATGGACAGCGAGGTGAGTTTCAGGCGCGGATTCAGCCCGCGCCAGTCGGCCTGCAGGCGCCCGATTTCGACGCGCGCGCCCAGCGCTTCGCTGGCATAGGCCTCGATGCGCGGCCGCCATTGATCGATGTTGGGCAGCACCCAATACCGCAACCCGAGCAGCACGGCGGCCGCGGCGACATAGACGGCCAGTGCGAACCAGCAAAGAGTACGAGTGACTTTGGCGGGCAAGGACACGGGTGAGTGGGCAGGGTAAGGCGTCTTGGGGTATCGTCCCCTTATACCCGAAACGCGTCATTCCGTCTGCCCGCCCGTCCCATGCCCGACTCTTTGCTCGCCCCCGCCCTTGCCTGGTCCGGCTATCTGCGCCGCCGCGTCGATGCCCATCCCGACCTGGCAGCCTGGCTGGAAACCGCCGCCCGCCATCCGGTCACCCCAAATGTCCTGGCGGCATGGCAGGCCGAGCTGGCCGGCGCCGACGCGCCTGAGATCCTGCCCGTGGCGCAGTGCCGCGAAATTCTGCGCAAGCTGCGCGAGCGAGTCTTCACGGCGTTGATGGTGCGCGACCTGGGCGGCCAGGCCAGCCTGGAAGAAGTGGTGGGCGCCATGACGGCGCTGGCCGACCTGGCCGTGGCGGCCGCCTACCGCAGCGTGGCCGCCGAACTGGCCGCCGTGCACGGCGTGCCGCGCGACCCGGCCACCGGCGCCCCACAGGAAATGCTGATCCTGGGCATGGGCAAGCTGGGCGGCGGCGAATTGAACGTATCGTCGGACATCGACCTGATCATGCTGTACGGCGAAGAAGGCGACACCGACGGGCCGCGCCGCATCAGCCATCACGAGTTCTATGGGCGCCTGACGCGGCGCATGATGCCGGTGCTGTCCGAAGCCGACGCCCATGGCCAAGTGTTCCGCACCGACCTGCGGCTGCGCCCGGACGGCGACGCCGGCCCGCCGGCCTGGAGCCTGGACGCGCTGGAACACTATCTGGTGGCGCAGGGCCGCGAGTGGGAGCGCTATGCCTGGCTGAAGGCGCGCCTGATCCCGGCACAGGCCTTTGCCGACAGCGACGCGGCCGCGCAGGCCCGCCAGCTGGAAAGCCTGCGCGTGCCGTTCGTGTACCGCAAGTACTTTGATTTCGATGCCCTGGCCTCGCTGCGCGCGCTGCGCGAGCGCATCCGCCAGGACTGGCAGCGCCGCGCGCTGGCGCGCAATGGCGTGGACAGCGCCAACAACATCAAGCTGGGCGATGGCGGCATCCGCGAAATTGAGTTTGTCGTGCAGTTGTTCCAGCTGGTGCGCGGCGGACGCATGCCTGCTCTGCAGCGGCGCGGCCTGCTGGCCGCCCTGCACGCGGAGCGCGGTGCCGGCCTGATCGGCGCCGACGACGCGCAGAAACTGGAACAGGCCTACCGCTTTCTGCGCCGGGTCGAGCATGCGCTGCAATACCGCGAAGACGAGCAGACCCATCTGCTGCCCGGCGACGCGGCGCAGCGCGCACAGCTGGCGGCCGCGCTGGGCATGGCCGCCGGTGATTTCGAACGCACACTGGCCGATCACCGCGCCTTCGTGGCGCAGACCTTCCGCAACGCGTTCCGCCTGGCCGGCATGGGCGATACCGAAGAAGCGGCCGCGCCGGCGGCCGGCGCGGCGGGCGACGGCCATGACGCCGAAAGCTGCCTGGCCGAACAGATCCGCCAGGCCTTCGGCGCCGAGGCCGAAGACCTGCTGCGGCGGGCCGAATCGCTGCTGGACAGCCATCGCGTGCGCAGCCTGCCCGAGAGCAGCCGGCGCCGCCTAGAAGCCCTGCTGCCGGCGGCCGTGCAGGCCGCCCAGCAGACGCTCGCGCCGCGCCAGGCCACCGTGCGCCTGTTCGACCTGATCGAGACCATCGCGCAGCGCAGCGCCTATCTGGCGCTGCTGGCGGAATACCCGGACACCCTGGCGCGGGTGGCCCGCATGGTGGCGGCCAGCCCCTGGGCCGCGCAGTACCTGACGCAGCACCCGCTGCTGCTCGACAGCCTGATCGATTGGCGCACCTTGTTCGAGTCGCTGGATTTCGCGCAGATGGCCCAGCAATTGGCGGCCGACCTGGACGCCTGCAAGCTGCCCGACGGCGAACCCGACATCGAGCGGCAGATGAACCTGATGCGCGACGTGCAGCGCCAGGCCAGCTTCCAGCTGCTGGCGCAAGACCTGGAAGGCCAGCTTACTGTCGAGAAGCTGGCCGACCAGTTGTCGGCGCTGGCCGACATGCTGCTGGCCGAGACCGTGCGGCGCGTCTGGCCGCTGGTGAACCGCCAGCCGGGCGCCGTGCCGCGTTTCGCCGTCATTGCCTACGGCAAGCTGGGCGGCAAGGAACTGGGCTATGCCTCCGACCTGGACCTGGTCTTCCTGTTCGACGATCCGCGCGACGACGCAGCCGAGATCTACGCCAAGCTGGGCCGCCGCATGACGTCCTGGCTGTCGACCATGACCTCTTCCGGGCGCCTGTACGAAACCGACCTGCGGCTGCGGCCCGACGGCGAGGCCGGCCTGCTGGCCGTGTCGGTCGAGGCGTTCGAGCAATACCAGCTGAAGCATGCCTGGGCCTGGGAACACCAGGCGCTGACGCGGGCCCGCTATGCGGCCGGCGACACCGCCGTCGGGGCGTGCTTCGAACGCATCCGCGCCGAAGTGCTGGTGCAGCCGCGCGACGCCGCGGCGCTGCGCGACGAAGTGCTGGCCATGCGCGACAAGATCAGCGCGGGCCATCCCAACCATAGCGGCGACTTCGACCTGAAGCACGACCGCGGCGGCATGGTGGACGTGGAATTCGTGACCCAATACCTGGTGCTGTGCCACGCCGCCACGCACCGGGTGCTGGTGAACAACCTGGGCAACATCACTCTGCTGCGGCTGGCCGCCGAAGCGGGCCTGATTCCCGCCGACCTGGCGCAGCGCGCCGGCGACGCCTACCGCACCCTGCGGCGCGCACAGCACCAGTTGCGCCTGCAGGGCACCGAGAAGGCCCGGGTGCCGCAGGACCAGCTTGCCGAAGAGCGCGCGGCGGTGTCCGCACTGTGGGCCCGGGTGCTGGGCGAAGCGGCGCCGGCCGCGGGCCTGTGAACGAGGCGCAAGTGGGCGTAAAATAAAGGTTTTTACCGCCGCAACACGTTTTTCCATGTCCCAGCTCGTGCGCCCCATACTCGAATTGCCCACCGGCCGCCGCAAGGTGCTGCTGCACTCGTGCTGCGCGCCCTGTTCCGGCGAAGTGATGGAGGCCATGCAGGCGTCGGGTATCGACTATTCCATTTTCTTCTACAACCCAAACATCCATCCGGTCAAAGAGTACGAAATCCGCAAGCAGGAAAACATCCGCTTCGCCGAACAGCACGGCATCGAATTCATCGACGCCGACTACGACATGGACAACTGGTTCGAGCGCGTCAAGGGCCTGGAAAACGCCCCCGAGCGCGGCGAACGCTGCACCGTATGCTTCGACATGCGCTTCGAGCGCACAGCGCTGTACGCCCACGAGCACGGCTTCGACACCATCACCAGTTCGCTGGGCATTTCACGCTGGAAGGACATGAACCAGATCAACGGCTGCGGCGAACGCGCCGCCGCCCGCTACGACGACCTGGTCTACTGGACCTACAACTGGCGCAAGGGCGGCGGCTCGCAGCGCATGATCGAAATTTCCAAGCGCGAGAACTTCTACCAGCAGGAATACTGCGGGTGCGTGTATTCCCTGCGCGACACCAACCGGCACCGCCGTTCCCAAGGCCGAGACCGCATCCACATCGGCGTGAAATTTTATGGGAAGGATGAGTTGGTGGATAAGGCGACGTTGCAGGGCTGACGGTGGTCGGTTTTTCGTTGGGTTGATTGGTGCTTGAGACGTCGGCGCGTGGGGCCGGGAGTGGCCGGGGCGGCTGGTGTGCTTGCGCGTTGTAGGGGCGCCTTCCCTGTGAAGAAAAATGGTGCAGGGCCGCTATGCCAGGCCGCGCGGGCGGCCCGGCATAGCATTCGAATGGCGTTTTGCAACGTTGGACATATCGCCACCGAATGCGCGTTGAAGCCGCGCTGGGCGGCTTCAACGCGCGGCCCTGCACGATTTTCTTCTTTTAAATGGTGAAGCCCACGAAGCTCAAGAACCCCGCTCGCCCCGACACTCCCCTGGCCCAGCCGCGACGGCCAGAAGAAATCACCCCCCTATCGCCGCAACGACTCCCAGGTCTTCATCAACCTCTTCACCGACACCGGCATGGGGGTGCGCAGTTCCTGGGCGAACAGGGCCACGCGCAGTTCTTCGAGCAGCCAGCGGAATTCGTCCAGACGCGGGTCCGGGGCACCTTTCAAGGCGGCGCGGGCTCGCTGGTACAGGGTCAGCAACGGCGCCATGTCGGACATCAGGCGCGCATCGCGGGCCGGGTCGGCGCGCAGTTTGTCGATGCGCGCCACCGCGGCCTTCAGGTAGCGCGGGTAATGCGCCAGCTGCGCCTGCGGCGTATCGCGCACGAACCACTTGGGCATCAACGCCGCGACCTGCTGCTGCAGGTCGGCATAGGCCGCCGCATGCGGCCGGGCTTGCGGCAGTTTGCGCTGCACGGCTCCATATTCGGCCAGCACGGCGTGCGCCAGGCGCGCGGCTTCCTGGGCCAGCAGCCCCAGGCGGCCTTTGCCTTCCTGGCGGCGCACCTCGAACTCATCGGCGTTGGCCGGCCAGGGCTCGGCCAGGCAGGCCTGTCCCACGGCACAATCGATGATCTGATCGCGCAACTCTTCCTGCGTGCCCAGGTTCATGTACAGCATGCTCATCTTGGTCAGTTCGGGCAGGTTGCGTTCCAGGAACTTCACCTGCTCGCGCAAACCCAGCCGGAACAGCCGCAGCAGCCCGGCCCGATGGTGCCGCCGCGCTTCGTCCGGGTCGTCGAACACATCCAGGTCGCAGTGGGCGCCGCGATCGACCAGGGCCGGATAGCCGATCACCGACTGGCCCTTGCGCTTGATCTCCATGATTTCGGGCAGCGCGCCGAACGACCACGATGTCAGGTTTTCGTGCGCCAGAGCCTGCGCTACGCCAGCATCGCGCACCGCCAGCTGCTGGAAGTTGGCCTGGGCCTGCTTGCCGAACTCGGCCTTCAGCTGCGCCAGGTTGCGGCCGGCGGCCAGCATGCGGCCGTGTTCGTCGACCACCTTGAAATTCATGAACAGATGCGCGGGCAGCGTCTCGAGCTTGAAATCGCCCGGCGCGGGGCGTACCTGCACCTGCGCCCACATGTCGGCGATCAGCGCATCCACCAGGCCGCGCTGCGGGTCGTCCAGCCGCTCGTACCAGCGCTCGTAGAAGCCGGCGGCATAATCGGGCAGCGGCACGCAATGGCGGCGCAGTTTCTGCGGCAGCGACTTGAGCAGCAGGTGCGCCTTTTCTTTCAGCATGCCGGGCACCAGCCATTCGCAGCGGGCCGGGTCGATCTGGTTCAGCGCGAACAGCGGCACGGACAGCGTCACGCCGTCGCGCGGCGAACCCGGCTCGAAGTGGTAGTCCAGCGGCATGGACACGCCCTGCCATTCGACCTGCTTGGGAAATACATCGGTGGTGACGCCGGCCGCCTCGTGGCGCATCAGTTCGTCGCGCGTGAGCATCAGCGCGGCGGCGGTGGGCTTGTCCAGCCCGTGCACCCATTTTTCCAGCGAGGCGGTCTGCGAAATATCCTGCGGCAGCTGGCGATCGTAGAACGCGTAGATGAGCTCGTCGTCGACCAGGATGTCGGGACGGCGCGACTGGTGCTCGAGTTTCTCGATACCGGCGATGAGCTTGCGGTTGTGCGCCACGAACGGCAGCCGCGTGTCGATGTCACCCGGCACCAGCGCCTGGCGGATGAAGAGTTCGCGCGCGTGTTGGGGGTTGACGCGCCCGTAGTGAATGCGGCGGCCGGCATACACCACCAGCCCGTACAGCGTAGCGCGTTCATTGGCCACCACCTGGCCGGCCTTCTTTTCCCAGCGCGGGTCCGACCAGTTGCGGCGCAGCAGGTGGGCGGCGGCACGCTCCAGCCAGGTGGGTTCGATGCGCGCCACGCAGCGCGCATACAGCCGCGTGGTCTCGACCAGTTCGGCCGCCACGATCCAGCGGCCGCCTTTCCTGGCCAGCCGCGAGCCCGGATGGATGTGGAAGCGGATGTCGCGTGCGCCTCGGTAAAGCCCGCCCTCTTCGCCCTTGAAGCCGATATTGCCCAGCAGCCCCGACAGCAGCGCCAGGTGCAATTGCTCGTAGGTGGCCTCGGACTGGTTCAGGCGCCAGCCCTGCTCGCCCACCAGCGCCGCCAACTGGGTATGTACGTCGTGCCATTCACGCAGCCGCACCGGCGACAGGAAATTCTGGCGCAGCAGGCCGACCAGCTTGCGCTGCGAGGCCTTGTGCTGCACCTGCTCGCCGTACCAGCGCCAGAGTTTCAGGAACGACACGAATTCGGACTTGTCGTCGGCGAACTTGGCATGCGCGGCTTCGGCCGCCTCGCGCTCGGCCATGGGGCGGTCGCGCGGGTCTTGCACCGACAGGGCCGAGGCGATGATCAGCATTTCGGCCAGACACTGGTGCTCGCGAGCGGCCAGGATCATGCGGCCAATGCGCGGGTCGACCGGCAGCTTGGCCAGTTCGTGGCCGGTGCGGGTCAGCACGAAGGCCGAGCCGGTGCGCGCGGCATCGGCTGCTTCGGCCTCGGCGTCGTCGGCGGGCGCCGCAGCCAGCTCGATGGCGCCCAGCTCTTGCAGCAGGTGGTAGCCATCGGCGATGGCGCGCCCGGGCGGCGCTTCGACGAACGGAAACTGCTCGATGTCGTCGAGCTTCAGCGATTTCATGCGCAGAATCACCGAGGCCAGCGACGAACGCAGCACTTCCGGATCGGTGAAGGGCGCGCGGGCGTCGAAATCCTGCTCGTCGTACAGGCGAATGCACACGCCCGGCCCCACCCGGCCGCAGCGGCCGGCGCGCTGGTTGGCCGAGGCCCGGCTGATGGGCTCGATGCGCAGCTGCTCGACCTTGTTGCGCCATGAATAGCGCTTGATGCGCGCCAGCCCGCTGTCGACCACAAACCGGATGCCCGGCACGGTAAGCGAAGTTTCGGCCACGTTGGTGGCCAGCACGATGCGGCGCGCGTTGGTGCGCGGGTGAAAGATCTGTTCTTGTTCGGACTGCGACAGGCGCGCATACAGGGGCAGCACTTCGGTGCCGGCGGGATGATGCTTGCGCAGCGCCTCGGCCGATTCGCGGATCTCGCGCTCGCCGGGCAGGAACACCAGCACGTCGCCGGGGCCATGGCGGGCGCATTCGTCCACCGCGTCGACAATGGCGTCGATCAGGTCGCGCTCTTCGTCGCCGGCCAGGCGCTCGCGGTTCGGCCGGCCGCCGGCGGGCTCGTCGCCGGCGTCATCCTGGCGCACCGGGCGGTAGCGCACTTCAACCGGGTACAGCCGCCCCGACACCTCGATGACGGGCGCGGGCCGGTCTTCAGAGGCGGCGAAATGGCGCGCGAAGCGCTCGGCGTCGATGGTGGCCGACGTGATGATGACTTTCAGGTCGGGGCGCCGCGGCAGCAGCTGCTTCAGGTAGCCCAGCAGGAAATCGATGTTCAGGCTGCGCTCGTGCGCCTCGTCGATGATCAGCGTGTCGTAGCGGCGCAGCAGCGGGTCGCGCTGCGACTCGGCCAGCAGAATGCCGTCGGTCATCAGCTTGACCGAGGCGTTGGGACCGGTGCGGTCGTTGAAGCGCACCTGGTAGCCCACCACTTCGCCCAGCGGCGTGTTCAGTTCTTCGGCGATGCGCCGGGCCACCGAGGTGGCGGCCAGGCGCCGTGGCTGAGTGTGGCCGATCATGCGCTGGCGGCCGCGGCCCAGTTCCAGGCAGACCTTGGGCAGCTGCGTGGTTTTGCCCGAACCGGTCTCGCCGCTGACGATGACCACCTGGTGGCCGACGATGGCGCGCGCGATCTCGGCCCGCCGCGCGCTGACGGGCAGGTCTTCGGGATAGGCGATGGCGGGGATGGGCCGCTCGGGCCGCGGCGCGGCGCCGCGCACGGGCGGGCGGGAGACTTCAGGCATGTACGGATTATCCTTTGACCGCCTATTATAAAAACTTGCGACGCCGCCGCCGGGCGGCCGCCACAGGAGTAAAGCAATGGATCTGGGAATCGGGGGCAAACGTGCCCTGGTGTGCGCGTCGAGCAAGGGCCTGGGCCGCGCCTGCGCACTATCGCTGGCGCGCGAGGGCGCGCAGGTGGTGATGCTGGCGCGCGGCCGCGAGGCCCTGGAGGCGGCGGCCGACGATATCCGCCGGCAGACCGGCGCGCAGGTCGTCACCGTGGCCGCCGATATCACCACACCGGCCGGCCGCGCGGCCGCGCTGGCCGCCTGCCCCGGCCCGGACATCCTGGTCACCAACGCCGGCGGGCCCAAGCCGGGCGATTTCCGCGAATGGTCGCGCGACGACTGGATTGCAGCGCTGGACGCCAATATGCTCACGCCCATCGAGCTGATCCGCGCCACCGTGGACCAGATGATAGAGCGCCGCTTCGGCCGCATCGTCAACATTACCTCGGCCGCGGTGAAAATGCCGATCGACATCCTGGGGCTGTCCAACGGCGCGCGCACCGGCCTGACAGGCTTCGTGGCCGGCCTGGCGCGCCAGGTGGCGGCACATAACGTCACCATCAACAACCTGCTGCCCGGCCCCTTCGCCACCGACCGCCTGACCCAGACTGTCGTCAAGACCGCCGAGAACACCGGGCGCAGCGTCGAAGAGGTGATGGCGCAGCGCCAGGCTGGCATCCCCGCGCGCCGCTTCGGCGACCCGGCCGAGTTCGGCGACGCCTGCGCCTTCCTGTGCAGCGCACAGGCCGGCTACATGACCGGGCAGAACCTGGTGCTGGACGGCGGCTTGTACCCAGGCACGCTCTGAAGCCCGGCGCGGGCCTGAAAATACATTGCCGCCAGGTGTCTGGCTCCGCAGGTGCCAGACATCGAAGTGGGCAGCGACTGTCTCAATAGCACGGTGTCTGGCACCCTTCGGGAGCCAGACACCTGGGCGCGGACCGTTACGGTGTTGCGCGCATGCCCGTTGCCATCGCGCCGGCACCCGCGGCCAGCCTGCAGTCATATAATTTCCGCCAGCGCCGCCGCGTGGCGGCCGGCGCCGGCCGCGCCCGCCGGCGTGCCCCAGTCTTCAGGAAGCCTATCCGCCCATCATGCCCGACCAGGAACCCGACACCGTCTCTGCCCAGGAAGCCCCGGAATTCGCCGCCGCGCAATTCGTCCGATGGTTCCGCGAAGTTGCTCCGTACGTGCATGCATTCCGAGGCAAGACTTTCGTGGTGGCGTTCGGCGGCGAACTGGTGCAAGCCGGCGCACTCAATGCGCTGGTACAAGACCTGTCGCTCTTGTCGGCGCTAGGCGTGCGGCTGGTGCTGGTGCACGGCTCGCGCCCGCAGGTCAACGAACAGTTGCGCCTGAAAGGCTACACCCAGCAGTTCGACCGCGGCCTGGCGCCCACCGACCCGGCCGCGCTGGAATGCGCCAAAGAAGCCGCCGGCGAGATCCGCCTGGATATCGAGGCGGCCTTCAGCCAGGGGCTGCCCAACACCCCGATGTCGCATTCGCACATCCGCGTCATTTCGGGCAATTTCGTCACCGCGCGCCCCACGGGCGTGGTCGACGGCATCGACTACAAGCATACCGGCCAGGTTCGCAAGATCGACGTCGACGCCCTGAAATTCGCCATCGAGAAAGGCTCGTCGGTGGTGCTGCTGTCACCGCTGGGCTTCTCGCCCACGGGCGACGCCTTCAACCTGGCCATGGAAGACCTGGCCACCAGCGTCGCCGTGGCACTGCGCGCCGAAAAACTGATCTTCCTGTCCGGCTCGCCCGGCGTGCTGGCCCCCGACGGCACGGTGGATACCGAGCTGGCGCGGGTCGATGCCGACGCCCTGCTGCAGAAGGGCGAACTGGACGACGACACGGCGTTCTACCTGCGCCATGCCTCGCTGGCGGTCAAGCGCGGCGTGGCGCGCGCACACCTGGTGCCGTACGCCCTGGACGGCAGCGTGCTGCTGGAAATTTTCACCCATGACGGCGTGGGCACCATGGTGGTAGAAGACACCCTGGACGACCTGCGCCCGGCCACGCTCGACGACGTAGGCGCCATCCTGAGCCTGATCGAGCCCCTGGAAGCCGACGGCACCCTGGTACCGCGCCCGCGCAGCGTCATCGAACGCGAAGTCGAGCGCTTTACCGTGCTGGAGCACGACGGCGTCATCTACGGCTGCGCCGCCCTGCACCCCTACCCCGACGAGCACATGGCCGAAATGGCCTGCCTGATCGTGAACCCCGAATGGCAGGGCTCGGGCGAAGGCGAAATCCTGCTGCGCCACATGGAATCGCGCGCCCGCGCCATGGGCGCCCGCCGCCTGTTCGTACTGACCACCCGTACCTCGCACTGGTTCATGAAACGCGGCTTCGTACAAGGCGGCGTCACCGACCTGCCGCGCGAAAAGCAGAACAACTACAACCGCTCGCGCAACAGCCTGGTTTTCATCAAGAAACTGTAACTGGCGGGCTAGCAGTATCGTGGGGATATCTGCATACGCCGGTGTCTGGCACCCTGGCAGGAGCCAGACACCTATGGGGCTCGGCCTTAAGACGGAAGACGGCGTTTTTGCAGGGCTTTGCCCAGTATCCAGCCCGTAGATGCTAAGCGGCGGTTCGATTTGAACTATGGCAGTCCCGCCACCGCTTGCCCGCACGACCGCGGGACGGGGCTAGAACAACGCAAACCCCGATAGCCGCAACAGCCCGCTAAAATGGCATTTCCACCACCTTAATACCGGCACCACCACCATGTCCCGTACCGTCAACTGTGTAAAACTGAAACGCGAAGCCGAAGGCCTGGACTTCCCCCCTTATCCTGGCGAACTGGGCACCCGCATCTGGCAGAGCATTTCCAAAGAGGCCTGGGAAGACTGGAAGCAGGTGCAAACCCGCCTGGTCAACGAAAACCGCCTCAATCTGGCCGACGCCCGCGCGCGCAAATACCTGCAGCAGCAAATGGAACGCTACCTGTTCGAAGACGGCAGCGTCGAGGCCCAGGGCTTTGTGCCGCCCTCGGCATAATCCGCCGGCCACCCCGCTAAAGCCCCAGCGCCTCTTTCAGCAGTGCGATGCGGGGGTTGCGGGGCCCTTCCCGGAAAATCAGCGCCACCGCGCTGGCGGGCGGCGCGGGCGCCACGCGTACCGGCTTGACCGCCCCGTCCCGCGACGCACCGTGATGCAGCAAGGCCACGTCCGGCACGATACCGATGCCCAGCCCCGCGGCAACGAACTGGATGCTGGTGGTCGGACTGGTCGATTCAATGACCGGCAACGGCGCGGGCACCCCCGCCTGCGTGAAACATTGCTCGATGAGCTTGCGGCCCATCGAGTCTTCGCCCGGCATCACCCAGCGCTGCCGTGACAAGCGGGCCCAGTCGGTGCGCCGCGCGCGCGCCAGGGCATGCCCCGCCGGCGCAATAACGGCGAACTGCACCTCGAACAGCTTGATGGCCTGCAAGGCGCCCCCGTCTTGCGCCAGCATCTGCTGCGGAAAGGTCGTGACCAGCGCGTCGAGATCGCCGCGCCGCAGCGCGGCGATCAGCGCCGGCACCCGTTCTTCCAGCAATTGCACGCGCACCGGCGCTGCGCCCTGCACCAGCCTGGCGACCACTTCGGGCAGGTAGACCTGCGCCACGAATGGCGGCGCGCCGATCCGGATATGAGCGCCGTAGTGGTCCGCCGCGGCGGCTTCGGCGCGCAGGTGGGTGAGTTCCTGCAGCAGCAGCGCGGCGCCGCGCAGCACCACCTGCCCCTGCGCGGTGGGCGTGGCGCCCCGCGCGCCGCGCGCGAACAGCGCGAAGCCGAATGCGCCCTCGATTTCCGTCAGCGCCTTGCTCAGCGCCGGCTGCGTCAGGCTGAGCGCCTGGGCGGCGGCCCGCAGGCTGCCCCGGGCCTGCAGCTCGGTGAGCAGGCGCAGGTGGCGAAAGCGCAGCCTGGCCACCAGATGGTCGGGTTCGATTGTCTCGTGCATCGGCAGATATCAAACCTAAAGTTATCGCTATATAAAAACATATCACTTTTTATGCTAACTGCGATTGCTTATTCTGCAGGCACGACAAGGAGACAACATGCAACGCCGCGAATTCTGCCTGGGCGCCCTGGGCGCTGGCCTGATGCTCGACAGCGCCGCGCGGGCGGCCCATGCTTATCCCGAGCGATCGGTGCGTGTTGTCGTGCCCTACGCCGCGGGCGGCGGGCCGGACATCATGATGCGGCAGTTCGGCCCCAGACTTGGCACCACGCTGGGCCAGCCGGTGGTGGTCGAGAACAAGGTCGGTGCAGGCGGCGTGCTGGCCGCCCAATATGTGGCGCAAGCGCCCGCCGATGGCTACACCGCGCTGCTGGGATCGAATTCGCACCTGATACAGAAGGCGCTGCAGCCCAGCCTGGCGTTCGATCCGATCAACGACTTCGTGCCGGTGGGCATCATCGGCACCTCGCCCAGCGTGCTGGTCGTGGCCGCCAGTTCTCGTTACCGGACCGTGCAGGACCTGATCGCCGCCCTGCGGGCCCGCCCCGGCAAGATGAACTACGGTTCAGGGGGCGTGGGGTCGGCCGCGCACCTGGGCGGCGCCACCTTCGTGTCGCTGCTGGGCGCCAGCGCCGTGCATGTGCCGTTCAAGGGCTCGGTGGAAATCCCGGTGTCGCTGCTGCGCGGCGATACCGATTTTGCCTTTACCATTGCGGGCACCGCCATCCCCCAGGTCAACGGCGGCAAGCTGCGCGCCCTGGCCGTGACCAGCCCCGGCCCGATGGCCCAGCTGCCCGGTGTGCCCACGCTGCACAATGTCCTGCACAACGACCTGGCAATCCAGGAATTCTGGTTCGGCTTCTGGCTGCCGCGCCAGTCACCCGCCGTCGCGGTTGACACGCTGTATCGCGCCACGAACGAAGCGCTCAGGGACCCCGAGGTCGAACGCCTGTTCGCGGCCACCGGCACTCGCGTCATCCACAGCGACAGCCCGGGGGCTTTTGCGGCTTTCGTACGCGGCGAATACCGCAAGTGGGCCGAAATCATCAAACTTTCCGGCGCTACCGCCGGCTGAACGGAATCATTCATGTCCAAGCCACTCGAAGGCGTGCGCGTGCTGGATCTGTCGCACGTGATCGCCGGCCCGCTTGCCTCATTCTATCTTGCCCAGCTGGGCGCCGAAGTCATCAAGGTCGAGCCGCCGCTGGCCGGCGAGGTGCTGCGGTCAATGAAAGACGGCGCCGACACCGACACACCCACCGGGTTCGCCGCCATCAACGCCGGCAAACAGTCGCTGGCGCTGGACATCCGCACCCGGCAGGGCGCCGAGCTGCTGCGCGCCCTGGCCGCCTCGGCCGACGTCTTCATCGAGAATTTCCGGCCCGGCGTGGTGGCCCGGTACGGGCTCGACTACGCAGCCATCAAGGCAGTCAGGCCCGATATCGTCTACTGCTCGATCTCGGGCTTCGGACAGCACGGCGAATGGTCGCAGCGCGGCGCCTACGACCACGTGGTCCAGGCCCTGACCGGCATGATGATGATGTCGGGCGAAGGCGACGATGCGCCGCCGCTCAAGGTGGGCTTTCCTGTCATCGACGTGGCGGTCGGCATGCTGGGGGCGCTGTCCATCGTGGCGTCGCTGCACCGCCGGGCGCGCGAAGGCGCGGGCCAGTACATCGACGCGTCGATGGTCCAGGCGTCGCTGATGCTGATGTACCCCAATTCCTGCGCCTGCCTGAGCGATGGCACGCCGACCCGCCGCGTCGGCAACCGCGGATACACGGGCAGCCCCGCGGCCGACACTTACCGCTGCGCGGACGGCTGGCTGGCGGTGGCCGCGAACACGCCGGCCCAGTTCCGCAGGATGGCGGCCGTGCTCGGCATCGAAGCCCTGTGCAGCGATGCCCGCGCGCTCGACCTGTCGGCCTTCAACGCGCCCAGCGGTTTCGTGGTGCCGAACGACCGCGAGTACGTCGTGCAATGCCTGCGCACGGCGTTCGCGGCCCGCAGCGCAATGCAGCTCGAAGCCGCCCTGAGCCATGCCGGCGTGCCGGCGGCCAAAGTCAGAAAGCTGGAGGAATTCCTGCACGAGGTCGACGCCACCGGTTGCGTCGATCTGCCGGACTACCGCTTCCGGCAGGACGGGCGCGAGGTGCGGACCCGCGGCATCGGCTTCGCTTTCGAGCAGGACGGCGGCGCCACGCCGGCCGGCGCGCCCACCGTGGGCCAGGACAGCCGGGCCGTGCTGGCCGGCGCAGGCCTGGACGCGCACGCCATCGCGCGGCTCGAGCGGGCCGGGGTCGTCCGGACGCGAGCCGACGGCGCCGAGGCCCAGGCCCCGCGGCAGCAACCCGCGCAATGCTCATGACGGCCGGCCCCCCCCCCCTGCCTGCAGCGATCCGGCAGTTCGATTCGGTCGCGTCGCTGGCCGGTTTCGTCGGACAACCGGCGATCGCCTCTCCTGCCATCCGGATAAGCCAGGAAATGATCGACCGCTTTGCGCAGGTTACGCACGACAGCCAATGGATTCATGTGGACCCGGCGCGCGCGGCGGCACAGTCGCCGTACGGGCAGACCATCGCGCATGGTTTTCTGGTGCTGTCGTTGCTGACGCACTGGCAGGCCGGCTGCATCGCCTTTCCCGGCGCGGCTCTGGTGCTGAATTATGGTTTCGACAAGATCCGCTTCACCGCGCCGGTGCGGTCCGGTTCACGGGTAGCCGCCAGGTTTGCCCTGGCGCAGGTGGCCGAGTCCCGGCCCGGCGAAGCCCGTTGCGCCTGGCACGTCACGGTCGAGGCCGAGGGCGCGCCGCGGCCGGCCGTGCATGCCGACTGGCAGATCCTGGTGCGCTACGCGGCAGCCGGCGCGGCCTGACCGCCGGCGCGGCCCGGCCCACGCAACAACGCCCCCTGTACAAGGGGGCGTTTTGCCACACAGCCGCCGTTCAGGCCTCGCCGGCCGGCTGCTGTTCGGACTCGGACGTGTCTTCGTCGCCGCGCGCCTGGCGCTCGGCGTTCTTCACGCCGGTGTGGCGGACATCGGCGCCCTTGACCATGTAGATGACCCGCTCGGCCATGTTCTTGGCGTGGTCGCCGATGCGTTCGAGGGCCCGGGCAATGAACACCATGTCGATGGCGCGCGAGATGGTGCGCGGGTCTTCCATCATGTAGGTGATCAGGTTGCGCAGCGCGCCCTTCCATTCGCGGTCGACTTCCTTGTCGCTGCGCACCACCTGCGCCGCCAGGATGGGATCGAGGCGCGCGAAGGCGTCGAGCGCATTGTGCAGCATGCGGCCCACGCTGCTGGCCATGTGGCGCAGCTCGATCACCGGGATATGGCGCTGTTCGGTGTCGTACATGCGCCGCACCGTATTGGCGATTTTCTCGGCTTCGTCGCCGCAGCGTTCCATGTCGGTAAGCATCTTGGACACGGCCAGCAGAGTGCGCAGGTCGATGGCGGTGGGCTGGTGGCGCGCCAGGATCAGGCTGATGCGCTCGTCGATGTCGACTTCGTGGCGGTTGACCTGCTTTTCGCGTTCACGCACCTTTTCGACCAGGTCCAGGTCGCCGGTGGGTACCGCATCGACCGATTCCTGGATCATGGCCTCGACCACGCCGCCCATTTGCAGAAACTGCGAACGGACGCTTTCCAGATCGGCGTCGAATTGCTTGTTGGTGTGCTCCGTCATCCGGACTCCCTGCGTAGGTGTGTACATGGCGATGCCCTTTTAGCGCGATGCGTGATGGGCCTGCCGACCCGCAAGGTTATGACTCGAGTATGACAGGATTATGAATCGGCCCCGGGCCGCCGGCAAGGCTGCCGCCCGGGCCGTTGCCTTTGCAACACTAGGGCCGTTCGAGCCGGCGGATACCGTTCTGCGTGGCCAGCAGCGCCACGTCGGCGCCGGGCCGGGCGAACAGGCCGCAGGTGACCACGCCAGGCAGGTTGTTGAGCATGATTTCCAGGCCGGGCGCGTCGTCGATGCGCAGGCCGGCCACATCCAGGATGAGATTGCCATTATCGGTGGTGAAGCCCTCGCGCAGGCGCGGCTGGCCGCCCAGGCCGGCCAGGGCGCGGGTCACGACCTGCCGGGCCATGGGAATGACCTCGACCGGCAGCGGAAAGCGCCCCAGCTGGTCGACCAGCTTGGATTCGTCGACGATGCAGATGTAGCGCTGGGCCACCGAGGCCACGATTTTTTCGCGTGTGTGCGCGCCGCCGCCCCCCTTGATCATGTGCAGGCGGGCGTCGATTTCATCAGCCCCGTCTACATACACCGGCATGGCGGCCACGTCGTTCAGGTCCAGCACCGGCAGGCCGTGGCCGGCCAGGCGCGCGGCGCTGCGCTCGGAACTGGCGACGGTGCCGCGCAGCCGGCCCTTGTAGCGGGCCAGCCCGTCGATGAACAGGTCGGCGGTGGAGCCGGTGCCCACGCCGATGACCACGTCCGGCCCCAGCAGGGGTTCGATCAGGGCCAGGGCCGCGTCGGCGGACTGCTGCTTGAGTTCTTGCTGAGTAAGCATATTGCCAAAGCGCGCCGGGCGCGCCGGAAGTCGATAAACACCAGGCGCAATTTAGCAGATACCCGGCCAGGCCCGGGCCAGGATGGCGCTCAGGTCGGCGCCGGGCGGCAATTCGCCGGCAATGCCGCCCGGCCGGGCCAGGCGGCTGGCCACGAAGGCGTCGGCCACCGGAGCCGGCGCATGCCGGATCAGCAGGGCGGCCTGCCACAGGCGAGCCAGGCCGGCAGCCAGCCGGCGCGCCTGCGCCGGGTCGGCCTGGGCGCCGGCCTGCTCGGCGGCCAACGCCTGCCAGGCATCCCAGGCCTGGTCATAAGCCGGCCACGCGCCGCGCGCCGGGTCCAGTTCGGCCTGCAGGGCCGCCAGGCAGTCCGGATCGCGCTGCAGGGCGCGCAGCACATCCAGGGCCATGATATTGCCCGAGCCTTCCCAGATGGAGTTCACCGGCGCCTCGCGGTACAGGCGGGGCAGCGGGCCCTCTTCCACGTAGCCGTTGCCGCCCCAGACTTCGATGCATTCTGCGATGGCGGCGATGGCGCGCTTGCATACCCACAGCTTGGCGGCCGGCGTGCCCACCCGCACCAGCGCCCGGGCGCCGGGCTGGCTGCGTTCGTCCACGGCCCGCGCCAGCCGCAATGCCCAGGCCGTGGCGGCCTCGCTTTCCAGGGCCAGGTCGGCCAGCACCTGCCGCATCAAGGGCTGCGCCGCCAGCGCGCGCCCGAAAGCCTGCCGGTGCTGCGCGTGATGCGCGGCCTGCACTACCGCCTGGCGCAACAGGGCGGCGCTGCCCAGCACGCAGTCAAGCCGCGTGGTGGCAGCCATCTGCAGCAGCAGCGGCAGGCCGCGGCCCGGTTCGCCCATCAGCATGCCCCAGGCCTGCTCGAACTCGACTTCGCCGCTGGCATTGCTGCGATTGCCCAGCTTGTCTTTCAGGCGGCGGATGCGCACCGCGTTGCGCGGCCCGTCCGGCGTCCAGCGCGGCACGAAGAAGCAGCCTGGCCCGGCGTCGGTGTCGGCCAGCACCAAGTGCGCATCGGCGTGGGGCACTGAAAAGAACCACTTGTGGCCGGTAAGCAGATAGGCCGCGCCGCGCCCGCCCTGCCCGACGGGTTCGGCCCGCGTCGTGATGCCGTGCAGGTCGGAGCCGCCCTGCTTTTCGGTCAGGCCCATGCCGATCAGGGCGTTGCGCTTGGCCGGCAGCGGCGCGTCGGCGCTGTCGTAGTCGCGCGAGGCCAGCGCGGGCAGCCAGTGCCGGGCGAAATCGACGGCCCCGGCGGGCTCGCCCTGCAGCAGCGGCACCGCGGCGTAGGTCATGGTGGTAGGGCACAGCGTGCCGGCCTCGACCTGGCCCTGCATCAGGTAGGCCGCCGCGCGCGCCACCTGCGCGCCCGGCGCGGGCTGCAGCCAGGCGTGGCTGTGCAGGCCGCGCGCCACGATGCCAGCCAGCAAGGTGTGCCAGGCGGCGTGGAATTCAACCTGGTCGATCCGGTGGCCATTGCGGTCGTAGCCCTGCCAACGCGGCGAGTAGCGATTGGCCTGCGCGGCCGCCGCCAGGATGTGCGCGCGCCCCAGCCAGGCGCCGTGCTCGCGTAGCCCGTCCACTGCGCCGCCCGCGCCTTCGCGCAGCACGGCCTCGTTCAGCGCGAGATCAGTGTCGTACAGAGAATAGTCTTCCAGGGGCGCCACCTGGTTGACGACGGTATGGGTGTGGAACGACGGCATGCGAGCCTCCGGTCACTCGGGACGAGCTTCCACCGTTAGCACTTTTCATTTTGGGGCGCAAGGGTGCAGCGGGTGCGCCAAGTGCCCATGGCAGGTGCCTGGCAACAGCAGCAGTGTGATGGGACTTTCACTTCAGGCGCCTTCGGAGCCTGACACCTGCGGCGGCATCTGCGGCGCGTCTTCGCCCAGCAATTGCCGCGCGTCATCGTCGGACAGCACTTCCACGGACTTCAGGTTGCGCAGCATGGCGCGGGTGCGCACTTCGGTCTGGCCCAGCTTGTTGCTGGCCGATTCCAGTGTTTTCTTGACGTTGGCCAGCGAATCGCCGAACTTGGCGAACTCGGTTTTCACCGCCCGCAGCACCTGCCATACCTCGGACGAACGCTGCTCGATCGCCAGCGTGCGAAAACCCATCTGCAGGCTGTTCAGCATGGCCGCCAGGTTGCTGGGGCCGGCGGCGTTGACCCGCAGGGCCTGCAGCTTGTCGAGCAGGCCGGGCCGGCGCAGCACTTCGGCATACAGGCCTTCGGTGGGCAGGAACATGATGGCGAAATCGGTGGTGTGCGGCGGCGCTACGTATTTGGCTGTGATCTGGCGCGCCTGCAGTTCGATGGCGCGCGCCAGCGCGGCGCCGGCCGCGCGCTCGCCGTCGGGGTCGGCGGCGTCGCAGGCATCCATCAGCCGTTCGTATTCTTCTTTGGGAAACTTGGCATCGATGGGCAGCCATACCGGCTCGGCGCCGGCCGTGCGGCCCGGCAGCCTGATGGCGAACTCGACGATCGCGTCGCTGTCGGGCACCGGCTTGATGTTGCGGGCGTACTGGTCGGGCGTCATGGTGTCCTGGATCAGGCGCGCCAGCTGCACCTCGCCCCAGGTGCCGCGCGACTTCACGTTGGTAAGCACGCGTTTCAGGTCGCCCACGCCAGCGGCCAGCGACTGCATTTCGCCCAGGCCCTTGTGCACCGCTTCGAGCCGTTCGGACACCAGCTTGAACGACTCGCCCAGCCGCTGTTCCAGCGTGGCATGCAGCTTTTCATCGACGGTGCGCCGCATCTCGTCGAGCCGGGCGCCGTTGTCGGCCTGCAGGGCCTGCAGGCGCTGGTCGACTGTCTGGCGCACCTCTTGCATGCGGCGGTCGTTCAGGGCTACCAGGCCTTCGAGCCGTTCGCCGAATTGCGCGGCGAAGCGCGCCAGCGAATCGGCGTATTCGGCGCGCGCCGCCTGCGCATCGCGCGACAACGCGGTACGCAGCGACTCGTGCCCCTGGGCCAGTTCGGCGCGCAAGCCGCGGGTCGACTCGGCGAACTCGGTACGCAGCCCGCGCTGGCTTTCGTCCAGGTCGGCGCGCAGGCTGCGCTCCAGGTGGTCCAGGGTATCGGCCAGGCGGGCCGTGCGCGGATCGGCAGGCGGGCGCAGCCACAGGCCCAGCACGGCCAGCAAGGCAAGCACCGCCGCGGCGGCAGTGATCCAGGGCAAGGCTTCGATCAAGGGACAGTCTCCTGAAAGCGCCATTGTAGGCGGGCCGCCGGCCGGCTTTGCGGCGTCAGGTTGCGCAAAACCGCCCGAACTTCGACAATCGCAGAACATCAAAAACCGTCGCCAACATCATTGTGCAACACGATTCCCCTATCCTGGACAGCGCCGCGCGCGCCGGCCAGGCCCAGCCGTCCGCCCTGCCGTCGGGCGGCTATGCCGCGGTATTCGGGCCGCTGGACCTCGCCGACGCCCAGGTGCTGGCCAAGGGCGCCGATCGCTATGTATTCCAGCATCCCAACGAACCGTCGCTGCTCGTCAAGGTGATCAATACCGAGGCCTACGCGGCCTACCTGGAACGCAAGCCGTTCAAGCGCTTCTACAAGCAGTTCCAGCGCGAAAGCGCCTACCGTGTCTACCTGAACGAACTGTCCGAATACGTCACCACCACCACCGTGCCTTCGGGCGTATGGAACGTACCCATGGCCCGCGTGGTGGGGCTGGCGCAAACCACTCTGGGGCTGGGCCAGCTGGTGGAAAAAATCACCGGCGACGACGGCAGGCTGGCGCCCACCCTGGCGCAGATCATCGCGCGCGACGGCATCAGCGCGGCGCTGGGCCAGCAGCTGGATGCCTTTTTCGAAGACCTTATCGACGCCCACATCGTCATCAGCGACATGTCGGCCAAGAACATCGCGCTGGGCCGCAATGCCGATGGCAAGCCCGGCATGTACCTGATCGACGGCTTCGGCGTGCTGCCGCTGATTCCGCTGTACGCCTGGAGCAAGCGCCTGAACAAGCGCCGCATGCACCGCAAGTACGCCGAATGGCGCGCCCGCCTGCAGCGCCAGGTCGACGAGGCCCGGGCTCAGGCCAAAATCGCGCCGTAGGCGTCCATCCAGTCGTAGTCACGCCCCGCCTGCTGGCCGCGCCGCAGCGGATTGCGCGTGCAGAATGCCGCGTAGGCCGGGTCCACAAACCGATAGCGCAAGTGTTCGTCGCGGCCCGCCGGGATACCCAGGCGGGTGGTGCACACCAGGCGCAGCGGCGACTGGCCGACGTCTTCGACGAAAAACTCGGCCGGATCGAAGCGCCGAGCGTCCCAGTCGGGCACTTTCAGGCCCAGCGCGCGGCACAGCAGGGTCTGGCCGGCGCACAGCCGCGCGGGCGCGCGGGGCTGGCCGCCGGCGCCGGGGTTCAGGGCCTGCATGCGGGCCAGCGCAGCGGGGCCCGACACTTCGTCGACCCACGGGTGGCCCGACTTGATCAGCACGGCGTTGCCCGGGCCGCCGGCGCTGAAGTTCAGCGAATCGCCGCCGCGCGCGTAGTACATGTACACCGTGCCGCCATCCATGAACAGCGCGCGCCGCTTGTGCGTGTAGCCCAGCGACGCGTGGCTGCCCTTCTCGACCAGGTAATAGGCTTCGGTTTCAATGATGCGCGCCGACAGCCACAGGCCGTTCAGGCGGCGCCGGATGACCTTGCCCAGCAGTTCGCGCGCCAGTTGGCAGGGGTCGCGGTCGAAGAAGCTGTCGGGCAGCGCCGGGCCGGGCGCGCGGCCGCGTCGGGCGGCTGGCCTGGGGCGCCTGGCGGGTGTGCTGGCCATGCTCAGGCGAAGCGTTCGCCGTAGCGCTTTTCCGAAAAGCCCACGGTCACCTCGCCGTCGGGCGTGACGGTGACGGGCCGGCGCACCAGCGCCGGATAGTCGGCGATCAGGCGGATCCAGTCGGCGTCGGTTTGCGCCGCCTTGCGCTCATCGGACAGGCTGCGCCAGGTCATCGAAGTGCGGTTGACTAGTTTTTCCCAGCCGCCCACCTTGCCGGCCCAGGCCGACAGCGTGGCGGCGGGCACGGGATGGTCGCGGTAGTCGATGAATTCGTGCGCCACGCCGTGGGCGGACAGCCAGTCGCGCGCCTTGACGCAGGTGCTGCACTTGTTCAGGCCGTACAGGGTTGCTTGGGGCTTCATTTGGATTCGGATTCCTTGCGCCATTGCAGGCGGTTGACCAGGATGACGCAGGTGCCCACCGCCAGGATGAACAGGGTGGCCAGCGCGTTGACCTCGGGCTTCAGGCCGAGCCGTACCCGTGAGAATACTTCCATCGGCAGCGTGGTGGACCCCGGCCCCGACAGAAACGAGGCCAGCACCACGTCGTCGAGCGACAGGGTGAACGACAGCAGCCAGGCCGACACCAGCGCCGGCGCAATCAGCGGCAGCGTGATGCGGAAGAACACCGTGAGCGGCGCGGCGCCCAAATCGAGCGCGGCTTCTTCGAGCGAGCGGTCGAGGTCGCGGATGCGCGCCTGGATCACCACCGCCACGAAGGCCATGCACAGCGTCACGTGGCCCACCCAGATGGTGAAGACGCCGTTCTCGGCCGGCCAGCCCAGCGTGCCGCGCATTTCCACGAACATCAGCAACAGCGAAATGCCCAGTACCACCTCGGGGATGACCAGCGGCGCGCTGAGCATGCCCACGTACAGCGCAAAGCCGCGAAAGCGCCCCATGCGCCCCAGCACGTAGCCGGCCCAGGTGCCGATGATGACGGCCGCGGTGGCGGTCAGGGCGGCGATCTTGAACGACAGCCAGGCCGCGCTGAGCAGCGCGCCGTCGTTCAGCAGCGAGCCGTACCAGCGCAGCGAAAAGCCGCTCCAGGACGTGACCAGCGGCGAATCGTTGAACGAGAACACCATCAGGCTGATGATGGGGGCGTACAGGAAGAAGTATCCCAGCCCCAGCGCCACGCCGCGCCCGGTGTTGTTGGGCCCTTTCATGCGCCCCTCCGCTGCGCCGCTTCTTGCTGGCGCACCTGGTTGTACTGGAACAGCGCCAGCGGCACCAGCAGCAGCAGGACCATGACGCAGGTCACCGCCGACGCCATGGGCCAGTCGGCGTTGTTGAAGAATTCGTTCCACATGACGCGGCCCATCATCAGGGTATCGGCGCCGCCCAGCATTTCGGGAATGACGTATTCGCCCACCGACGGGATGAACACCAGCATCGCCCCCGCGATTACGCCGGGGCGCGACAGCGGCACGGTGATGCGCCAGAATGCCTGCCACGGACGGGCGCCCAGGTCGTAAGCGGCTTCGAGCAGGCGCAGGTCCATCTTGACCAGGTTGGCGTACAGCGGCAGGATGAAAAACGGCAGGTAGGCATACACCAGCCCGATATACACGGCCAGGTCGGTACGGTAGATTTCGAGCGGGCTGGAAATGACGCCCAGCCCCATCAGCAGCTTGTTGAGCAGGCCGTCGTTGCGCAGGATGCCCACCCAGGCATACACGCGCAGCAGCAGCGAAGTCCAGAACGGCAGGATCACGCCCAGCAGCAGCACATTGCGCACCGCCGGTGACGAACGGGCAATGTAGTACGCCATGGGGTAGCCGATCAGCACGCAGCACACCGTGGTAACCGCGGCCATTTTCAGCGAACTGAGATACGTGGCCAGGTACAGGCTGTCGGTGAACAGCAGAATGTAGCCGCGCAGGTGCAGGCTGAACTGGATGGCTTCGTCTTTGAATTCGGCCAGCGCCGTGTAGGGCGGAATGCCGAACTGCAGCTCGGCGAAGCTGATCTTGAGCACCAGCAGGAACGGCACCAGCAGGAACAGCGCCAGCCACAGGAACGGCGGCGCCACCGCCAGCGTGCGGTTCGATGGCATCCAGTTGCGCAGCGCGGGCAGCTTCATGAGGCCAGCACCGTGGCGCTGTCGGCGTCCCAGCTGACGAAGATTTCTTCATCGATGCCGGGCGCGTCGATCTGGGCCAGCTGCAGGCTGGGCACGCTGGCCTCGACGATCTTGCCGGAATCGAGCCGCACCTGGTAGAGCGCGTAGCTGCCCATCCAGGCCATGTGGCTGACCATGCCGTGCGCCCAGTTGTAGTCGCCCTGCGGCTGGGTGCGCGACACCACCAGGCGCTCGGGCCGGATGGACACGTGCACTTCCATGCCCAGCGGCTCGCTGACCCCGTGGCTGACGTACAGCGGACGGGTGAGCTCGGCGCATTCGATGGCGACGTGGTCGGGCTCGTCGACCACGATGGTGCCGGTGAGCAGGTTGGTAGAGCCGATGAAGCCCGCCACGAAGCGCGAATTGGGAAAGGCGTAGACGTCTTGCGGCGTGCCGCACTGCACGATCTGGCCTTCGGTCATGACGGCCAGGCGGTGCGCCATGGTCATGGCTTCTTCCTGGTCGTGCGTAACCATGATGCAGGTCACGCCCACCTGTTCCAGGATCTTGGTGAGCTCGATCTGGGTTTTCTGGCGGATCTGCTTGTCCAGCGCCGACATGGGCTCGTCGAGCAGCAGCAGCTTGGGCCGCTTGACCAGGCTGCGCGCCAGCGCCACGCGCTGCTGCTGCCCGCCCGACAGCTGGTGCGGCTTGCGGCGCGAATAGCCGGCCATCTGCACCAGGTTCAGGGCCTCGAATACGCGGTCATGGATCTCGGCGCGGTCGACCCCTTCTTGCTTCAGGCCGAAGGCCACGTTGGCCTCGACCGTCATGTGGGGAAACAGCGCGTACGACTGAAACATCATGTTGACCGGGCGCCGGTACGGCGGCACGGCGGTGATGTCTTCGCCATCGAGCAGAATCTGGCCCGAGGTGGCTTCTTCGAAGCCGGCCAGCATGCGCAGCAAGGTGGACTTGCCGCAGCCCGAACTGCCCAGCAGCGCGAAGATTTCGTTGCGCCGGACAGCCAGGCTGACCGAACGCACGGCGACCACATCGCCGAATATCTTGACCAGGTCGGACACCCGCACGAATTCTTCGGGGTCCGCCGCATGCTGCGCCGCGTAACGGCTGTCGTTCATGGCGGCTATCGTCCGGACTTCAATTCGGCCCACATGCGGGTCTGCAGGCGCTGGATGGCCAGGGGCTGGGCCTTGATCACGTAAAGCGTCTTGGCCACGTCGGGCGGCGGGTAGATCATGGGGTTGTCGGCCACGTCTTTCACCACGAACTCGCGCGCCGCCTTGTTGGCGTTGGGGTAGAACATGGTGTTGGTGATGGCCGCGTGCACCTTGGGCGTTTCGATGTAGTTGATGAACGCGTGGGCGGCATCGGGGTGCGGCGCGTCTTTCGGAATGGCCATGACGTCGAACCAGGCCGGCGCCCCGCCCTTCGGGATGAAATAGTTGATTTCGTACGGGCGCTTGGCCTCTTGCGCGCGCTTGCGGGAAATCATCACGTCGCCCGAAAAGCCGTACACCATGCACAGGTCGCCCACGGCAAGCTCATCGATATAGCCCGACGAGCTGAACTGGCGGATATACGGGCGGATCTGTTTCAGCAAGGCCAGCGCGGCCTTGTAGTCGTCGGGCTGGTCGCTGTTGGGGTCTTTGCCCAGGTACTTCAGCACCGCCGGGAACACCTGCGCGGCTTCGTCCAGCACCGAAATGCCGCAGTCTTTCAGCTTGGCGGCGTTCTCGGGCTTGAACAGCATGTCCCAGTTGCCCAGGTCGGCGCCGTCGCCCATGATCTGCCTGACCTTGGTAACGTTGTAGCCCAGCCCGTTGGTGCCGTAGCCCCACGGGATGACGTGCTCGTTGCCCGGGTCGATCGAGGCCACCAGGGCCATGATGTCGGGGTCGAGATTTTTCCAGTTGGGAATCTTGGACTTGTCCAGCTTCTGGTACAGCCCGGCCTGGATCTGGCGCGAGGCGTAATGCGTGGACGGCACCACCACGTCGTAGCCCGAATTCCCGGTCAGCAGCTTGGCCTGCAGGGTATCGTTGTTGTCGTAGACGTCATAGCGCACCTTGATGCCGGTTTCGCGCTCGAAGCCCGGAATGGTGTCGGGCGCCGTGTATTCGGCCCAGTTGTAGACGTTGACGACCTTGTCCTGCGCGCATGCGCCCGACACGGCCGCGGCGGCCAGCGCCGCGCCCAGCGCCCATTGCATTTCCGCCTTGATGTTCATTGCGAGCCCCTTGCCACTCTCGGTGCGAAATTTGCCAAAGGGCAAAATAATAAAGCCTTTTTAAGTGAGATTGTCCAGAAAACACCGAAGAAGCGGCCGCTTTTGCTGCGGGGCAGAAGCCCGGCAGGACCCTATAGCCAGGTGCCTGGCTTGCGGCCCGGTCAGTCGATGCAGGCCCGGTATGCCTGGTCGAGGCGAGTCCAGAATGCCAGGCCGGCCGCGCCGCCGACTTTCTGCAACGAGCGCCGCAGGCGCAGCAGATTGGCGCGGCGCGCGCGCGCGGAAATTCCGCCGGCCGTGCCGCGGTCGAAGTCGATCAGCCAGGCCCGGCCCTGCGGGTCGAGCAGGATGTTGTAGGCGTTCAAGTCGGCATGCCACACGCCCAGCCGGTGCATGGCGGCGATGGCGCTGGCGGCGGCATCCCAGGCGGGTTCTTCCAGCAAGTGCGCCAGCGGCCGCACCTGAGGGATGCGTTCGACCAGGATCGCCGCGCGATACGCCGCCCCGTGGCGCCAATAGGCAGCCGCCAGGGGCGCCGGCACGCTCAGGCCGCGCTCGCGCAGCCAGGCCAGCAGGCGGTATTCACGAAAGCTGCGGGTGCGGGACTCGCCTTGCCACAGATACGCGTCGCGGCTGATGCGCGCCACCAGGCCGCCGCGCCGGTAGTGCCGCAGTACGCCCCGCCAGTCGCCGTGCTGCACGAACCAGGCCGACTGGCGGCCGCCTGCATCCACCGGCCGCGCCTGCGCGCCGTACCAGCCGGGATCCAGCCAATGGGGGGCGGCTGCCCCCACGCGGGCGTCGCACAGCATGGCGCCGGCCGGCGGGCCGGCCCAAGCCTGCCGCCGCGCCCCCACGGCGCCGGGTTCAGTCGTCACGATTGCGCATCCAGTCGGCCACACCGTAAAAGGCCTCGAGCAGGCGGTCGACCAGCTCGGGGGCGAGGCCCTGATCCTGCATGGCGCGGCCCATGCAGGCCACCCACTGGTCGCGCTCGACGCGGCCGATGGAAAACGGCAGGTGCCGCGCGCGCAGCCGCGGATGGCCGTAGCGCTCGATATAGTGATTGGGGCCGCCGAAGTAGCCGCACAGGAACAGGAACAGCTTGTCGCGCGCCGAATCCAGGCTGGGCCCGTGCACCCCGCGCAGGATGGCCAGGTCGGGCTCCATGTCCATCAGGTCGTAGAAGCGGTCGACCAGCGCACGGATGGCGGGCTCGCCGCCCAGGGTTTCAAAAAGCGTGTTCGAGGTCTGCAGGGATTCAACCTGCGGTTGGACGCGGGTGGCTGTCATCAGGCTTCTCGCAAGGTAAGTAGCGGCGGCGTGCGCAGCACGCCGCGCAGCGCCAGCGCGGCGCCGCCCCAGGCGGCCGCCATGCCCGCGCCGGCGCCGGCCAGCCAGGGCCAGGCGCTGAGCGTAATGCGGAAATCGAATACATAAGTGGACAGCGCCCAGGCGATGGCGCTGGCGCCGGCCGCCGCCAGCAGGCCGGCCAACCCGCCCACGGCCAGGACTTCCAGGCGCTGGGCGCGCGCCAGCTGGCCGCGGGTGGCCCCCAGCGCGCGCAGCACCGCCGCCTCGCGCACGCGTTCGTCGCGGGTGGCGGTCAGCGCGGCGGCCAGCACCAGTACGCCGGCCGCCAGGGTGAACACGAACAATACCTGGACCGCGGTAATGACCTGGTCCAGCACCGACTGCAGCTGGTTCAGGATCGAACCCACGTCGAACACGGTCAGGTTGGGAAACTGGCGCAGCAGTTCGCGCGGCAGCGCCGCCTGGCTGGGCGGCAAGTGAAACGACGTGATCCAGCTTTGCGGCATGCCTTCCAGCACCGCCGGCGACAGCACCGCGAAGAAGTTGACCTGCATGGAATCCCAGTCGACGCGGCGGATGCCGGACACGGTGGCCTGCACCTGCTGGCCGCCGACGTCGAAGGTAAGCACGTCGCCCACCGCCAGCCGCAGCGCTTCGGCCAGGCCCGCTTCCAGCGAGACTTCGTGCGCGTCGGGGCGCAGCCAGCGGCCCTGTTCGATGCGATTGCCGGCCGGCAGGGTGGCGCCGTACGACAGGTTGAATTCGCGGTCGACCAGGCGCTTGGCGCGCGGCTCTTCGTAGTCGGCCGGGCCGACCGGGCGGCCGTCGACCGCGACCAGGCGGCCGCGCACCATGGGCCACAGCGCCACGCCGTCCAGGCCGTGGCCGGCCAGGAAATCGAGCACGGGCTGGCGCTGGTCGGGCTGGATGTTGATCAGGAACCGGTTGGGCGCATCGGGCGGCAGCGTGCGCTGCCAGCCGGAGATCAGGTCGGTGCGGGTCATGGCCAGCAGCAGCAGCGCCATCAGGCCGATGGCCAGCGCGCACACCTGGGTGATGGTGGCGGCGCGCCGGCGCACCACGCCCGCCAGGGCGAAGCGCAGCGCCGGCAGGCCGGCCGCCGCGCCGCGCAGGCGGGCCAGGCCCAGCACGCACAGCCAGGCCACCAGAGCGAATGCCGCGAAAGCGGCCAGGAAGCCGCCCGCCACCACGGCGCCCAGTTGGGCGTTGCCGGCAAACCACCAGATCAGCAGGGCGAAGCCCGCCGCGCCCAGCGCATAGCCGGCCGCGCTGCGGGCGCGCAGGGTATCGGCGTCGCGGCGCAGCACGCGGGCCGGCGGCACGTGGCGCAGTTGCGCCAGCGTGGGCAGCGCGAAACCCAGCAACAGCAGCACGCCGGTGACCAGACCCTGCAAAGCCGGAATGCCCGACGCCGCCGGCAGCTCGGTGTCGATCAGGTTGCCCAGCGCCAGCACCAGGCCCTGGTGCGCGGCATAGCCCAGCAGGCAGCCGGCCGCCGAAGCGAACAGGCCGACCAGGGTGAATTCCGCCAGCAGCATGCGCGCCACCTGCGGCTGCACGGCGCCCAGGCAGCGCATGACAGCGATGCCGTCGCGATGGCGCGTCATGAAGCGCCCTGCCGCCAGCGCCACCGCCACCGCCGAGATCAACACGGCCAGCAGCGCCACCAGCGACAGGAAGCGCTGGGCGCGGTCGAGCGTGCGCTGCACTTCGGGGCGGCCGGATTCCAGGGTGGCGAGTTTCTGGCCGCGCTGCAGGTGCTGCCGCAGCCAGCCGGCATACGCCGCTACCTCGTCGGGTTCGCCGGCCGCCAGCAGCGCGTAGCCGATGCGGCTGCCCGGCACTACCAGCCCGGTGGCCGGCAGGTCGTCGGCGCGCATCATGATGCGCGGCGCCACATTCACGAACTGCATGCCGCGGTCGGGCTCGTAGGTGATTACGCGCGCCACCCTCAGCCGGCTGTCGCCCAGGCCGATGGTGTCGCCTACGCCAATGTTCAGCAGGGCCAGCAGCTGGGCGTCGGCCCAGACCGTGCCGGACGCCGGGATGTCGCGCGTGGGCGCGCCCTCGGCATCAGGGGCCTCGGCCACGCTCAGGCTGCCGCGCAGCGGATAGCCGGGCTCGACCGCCTTCAGCGACACCAGCTGGGCGGCCTCGCGCGCACTGGCCATGGTAGGAAACTGCAGGGTGCGCGAGACGTCCAGCCCCCGGCCGCGGGCGGCATCGATGAATTCAGCGGCGATGGGCGCGTCGGCGTCCAGCACCAGGTCGGCGCCCAGCATCTGGCCGGCGTCGCGCTCGAGCGCGCGGCCGACCCGGTCGGCCAGGAACCCCACACTGGTGACGGCAGCCACCGCCACGACCAGGGCCAGCACCAGCAGGCGCAGTTCGCCGGCGCGGGCATCGCGCATCATCATGCGGGCGCCCTGGCGCAAAGCGGCGGCCAGGCCGGGCGGGCCCGGCCGGGAAGAGGAATCAGGGAAATCCATCATTTTGCAATGGTAACCAATGGTCGGTTTGTCAGGGGAATCCCGCTATCATGCGCGCTGGGCGTAACATGCGATGCGCCGATACCAAGATTTGTTCCCGGGAGAAGACACCATGCGTAAGACCTGGCTTGCCGCCACTATCCTGGCTGCCTGCGCCGCCACCGCCGCGCTGCCCGCAGCCGCCCAGACCACGCTGAAAATGGCATACGCCCTGTCGACGTCGTCGCATTACGGCGCCGGCGCCGACGCCTTCGCCAAGTCGGTCGAGGCCTCGACCAACGGCAAATACAAGGTCCAGCAGTTCGCCAACAGCGCGCTGGGCGGCGAGCGCGAAGTCATCGAGGGCCTGCAGATCGGCACCATCGACCTGGCCATCGTGTCCACCGGCGCCACCCTGAATTTCGTGCCCGAAACCGGCGTCTTCGACATCCCCTTCCTGCTGCGCGACCTGCAGCACGCCCGCAAGGTACTCGACAGCAAGATCGGCCAGGACATGCTGGCCAAGTTCCCGGACCGCGGCATTATCGCCCTGGCCTGGGGCGAGCAGGGCTTCCGCCACCTGACCAACAACGTGCGTCCGGTCAAGACGCCGGCCGACGCCAAGGGGCTGAAGATCCGCACCACCGAAAACCCGATCCACATCGCGGCTTTCCGCGCCATCGGCATCCTGCCTACCCCCATGGCCTGGCCCGAAGTGGCCACCGCGCTGCAGCAGGGCACCATCGACGGCCAGGAAAACCCGCTGTCGGTGATTACCTCGGCCAAGCTGTCGCAAATCCAGAAGTACCTGTCGCTGACCGGCCACGTGTACGGCCCGGCGCTGGTGCTGATGTCGGCCAATGTGTATGAAGGCCTGTCCGACGCCGAAAAGGCCAGCTTCAAAGCGGCCGGCAAGGCCTCGGCCCAGGCCATGCGCGACTACGTCGACAACATCGAGAAAACCGGCGTCGAGCAGTTGCGCAAAGAGGGCATGCAGGTCACCACCGATGTCGACCGCGATGCCTTCGCCGCCGCGGTGGAACCGGCCTACGCCGAGTACTACAAGAAGTACGACAAAAGCCTGATCGAAGCCATCCGCAACACCAAGTAAGGCCGGCCCCGGCCAGGCCGGGCCGCCATACGCGGCCCGGCCATGTTTCGCGCCACCCCGCACCTGCGCCATCCCCCCGCATCCGGAATTCACCATGCGCCAGCTCCGTCTTGCCGAACAGGCCCTGTTCAAGGGCGTGTCGGCCATCGCCCAGATCCTGCTGGTGGCCTCGGCGGCCGCCGCTTTCTACCAGGTCATCGCCCGCTTCGTCCTGCAGGCGCCCTCCGACTGGAGCGAGGTGCTGACCCGCGCGCTGCTGATCTGGACGGTGCTGCTGGGCATCGCCCTGGCCTTCCGCCACGGCGCGATGATCAGCGTCGAACTGCTGCACAACCTGCTCAAAGGCAGCAGGCAGCGCCTGCTGGAACACGTTATTGCCCTGATCTGCGTGGCCTTCCTGGTCTTCATCGCCTGGATCGGCGGACACATGACCTACCGGGTGCGCTTCCAGAACGTGCCCAGCCTGAATATCTCGATTTCCTGGATCTACCTGGCGATTCCGGTGGGCGCCTCGCTGGCGGCCATCGCCGTGCTGACGCGCTGGCTGCTGGGCGCGGACGAGCCCGCCCCGGTGCGCAACGACGCCCAAGGCTAAAGGCCTGCCCCGAAGCGCAATCTGATCCGCACTGTATAGGCACTTTGCGATGTCCCAATTAATGATTTTGACGATGCTGATCTTCTTCGGGCTGTCCGTGCCCGTGGCGGTCGCCATCGGCCTGGCCAGCCTGGCCGGCGTGTCGCTGGGCGGCCTGCCCTGGCTGGTGGTGGCCCAGCAGCTGTATGCGGCACTGGACAAGTACCCGCTGGTGGCGGTGCCGTTCTTCATTCTGGCCGGCAACCTGATGGAAGCCGGCGGCATCTCGGACCGCATGGTCGAGTTCGCCAAGAGCGTGGTGGGCGGCATCCAGGGCGGCCTGGCCTGCACCTGCGTGCTGACCTGCATGATTTTCGCGGCGGTGGCGGGCTCCAGCGTGGCCACCACCTTCGCGGTGGGCGCGATCCTGATTCCGGCGATGGTGCGCCACGGCTACCCGGCGCCCTTCGCCGCGTCGCTGCAGGCCAGCGCGGCCGAACTGGGCGTGATCATCCCGCCGTCCATCCCGATGATCCTGTTCGCGGTGTCCACCGACACCTCGACCGGCGAACTGTTCATCGCCGGCGTCGTGCCCGGCATTCTGATCGGCGGCGCGCTGATGCTGTACGTGTGGCTGTACGCCAAGCGCCACGGCCTGGGCAAGATGGACGGCGACGGCCGGCTGCCACTGTGGCAGGCGTTCAAACGCGCCTGGCTGGCCCTGCTGATGCCCGTCATCATTCTGGGCGGCATATACGGCGGCGTGTTCACGCCCACCGAAGCCTCGGTGGTGGCCGTGGTGTACGCCGTGCTGGTAGGCAAGTTCGTCTACCGCAAGCTCAGCTTCCGCATGCTGTCGGGCACCCTGCACCGCTCGGTGGTGTCCACTTCGGTCATCATGTTCGTCATCGCCAACGCGGGGGTCTTCAGCTTCCTGCTCAACCGCGCCGGCGTGCCCGACGCGCTGGGCACCTGGCTGTCTCACCTGTTCCACGACAAGATCACGTTCCTGCTGGGCATCAACGCCGCCCTGTTCGTCATCGGCATGTTCATCGAGACCTCGGCCTCGGTGGTGGTGCTGGCGCCGCTGCTGCTGCCGGTGGCCATGCAGTTCGGCGTCGAGCCGGTGCACTTCGGCATCATCATGGTGGTCAATCTGGCGCTGGGCATGATCACCCCGCCGTTCGGCGTGAACCTGTTCGCCGCCTGCGCGGTGGCTGGACTGCCGCTCGAGCGCCTGGTCCGGCCCCTGATCCCCTTTGTGCTGGTGGTCATCGCCTGCCTGATGGTGATCACCTATTGGCCGGGACTGTCGCTGGGGCTGCGCGACCTGGTCTACGCCAAGTAGCCCGCCGCCTGTGATACCGTTGTCGGGGTCATGAACGTTCCGTTTCCCATACGCCAGGAATGCCCCCCAGGAGCCTGTGTCTGCAACCGCGACAGGCTGCTGGCCGAGCCCGGCAGCGATATCCGCATCCTGCGCCTGACGCGCGAAGAAGAAAAAAAGCTGGTGGCGCGCCTGGAAAACCTGGCCAGCCTGGACGATCTGCGGCGCATGCAGCACCTGCTGCATGCGCAGCTGGGCATTTCCCTGAGCATCGCGCCCGGCCTCAATGAAGTGCGCACCGTGCGCGGCCTGCACATCGATATCGCCGACCTGCCGGGCCTGTGCAGCAAAACCCGGCAGACCCTGCCTGCGGCGATCCGCCGCGGCCTGGAGCGCAAGCCGGAAATCATCTACGCGCTGCTCGACTCTTACGACCTGCTGGGCGGAGGCTGAGCCCCCTGCCCGTCAGGCCGGAACGCCGTCCGGCGCGGGAAACACGCCGCCCAGGCGGGCCGTCAGTTGCCGGGCCGCCTGCAGCACCGGCTCCGCGAATGCCGGGTCCAGGCGTTCGGCAGGCATGGTCAGCGTCAGCGTGCCGGCCAGTTGCCCGCCCGCGCCGAACACCGGCGCAGCCACGCCGGCCACCTCGGCGATGCGGTCGCCCGCCAGTACTGCCACGTGCTCGCGGCGGATGCGCGCGTAGATCTCGCCCGGCGCCCCTTCGTAAGCCAGCATGACCCGGCCGCCGGCGCCATGCTCCAGCGGCAGCAGGTCGCCGACCCGGATGTGGTCGCGCACCGGCCGCGGCGAATCGACGCGATGCAGGCACAAGCGCTTGCCGCCCTCGCGAATGTAGAACGCGGCGCTTTCCTGCGTCTGCGCCACCAAGTGGCGCAGCACGGGCATGACCAGGGGCTCGAGCGAGAACGAATCGGCATACACCAGGTGCAGCCGGGCGATTTCCGGGCCCAGGGCATAGCGGCCGTCGGGCAGCTTGGCCACGAAATGCGCATGTTCCAGCGACGACAGCATGCGCAGCACCGTGCTTTTGTGGATGCGCGTGCGCGCGGCAATGTCGGCCAGCGTGGGATGCGGCATTTCGCCCGAAAACACGGCCAGCACGGCCAGCGCGCGGTCCAGTGTGGCAACGCCGCCGGCGGCGGCGTTCAGGTCGGCAACGGAAGGAACGGCGGGTCTGCGGGGCATGCGGGCGGCGGGTCCGGGCAAAAAAGGGAGTGTAGTTTGACACGCACATTGGCCGTGCCATATCATAAAGATAGAATATCGTTCTATTTTAACAATGACCATCTCGACAGACAAGCTGCGCATCGAGCAGCACCCCGGTTGGGCACTGATCCAGATCAACCGGCCCCACAAACGCAGCCCCGCCCTGCCCGACGTGCCCAGCGCCGCGGAAGTGGGCCTGCCGCGCATGGACATCAAGTTCTGGATCGGCTTCGCGGCCCCCGCCGGTACGCCGCAGGCGGCCATCGACAAACTCAACCAGTCCATCATCGCCACACTGCGGTTGCCCGCCTCGCAGCAGCGGCTCGAACAAATGGGCCTGGAAACCATCGGCAACACGCCGGCCGAGGCCACCTGCCTGGTCGACCAGCAAATGAGCCGCTGGGCCGAAGTCATCAAACAGCGCGGCATCAAAGTAGACTGAACCTCATGGCATACCGACCCCTGCACGACATCCGCGTCCTGGATCTGACCAATGTGCTGGCGGGCCCTTTCGCCTGCCATCAGCTCGCCCATCTGGGCGCCGACGTCATCAAGGTCGAAGCCCGCGGCACGGGCGACCTGGCGCGCCAGCTGGGCGCCGACCCGGCCCTGAACCAGCGCGGCATGGGCGCGTCTTTCCTGGCGCAGAACGCCGGCAAGCGCTCGATCACCATCGATCTCAAGCAGCCGGGCGGCAAGGCGGTGTTCCGCCGCCTGGTGCAGCAGGCCGACGTGGTGGTCGAGAATTTCCGGCCGGGCGTCATGCAGCGGCTGGGCCTGGGCTTCGAGCAGCTGCGCGTCGACAACCCCAGGCTGGTCTATTGCGCCATCTCGGGTTTCGGCCAGGACGGCCCGCTACGCGACCTGCCCGCCTACGACCAGATCGTGCAGGGCATGTCAGGCGCCATGAGCATCACGGGCAGCCCCGAGGCGGCGCCGCTGCGGGTGGGCTATCCGGTGGCCGACACCATCGGCGGCATGACGGCCTCGTACGCCATCGCGGCGGCACTGGCCGACCGCCAGCGCACAGAAGCCTGCTTCATCGACATCTCGATGCTGGAAGCCATCATGGCCACCATGGGCTGGGCGGTGTCGAACTACCTGGTAGCGGGCCGCGAGGCCCGGCCGCTGGGCAACGAGAACATGACGGCCAGCCCTTCGGGCACCTTCCAGACCGGCGCGGGCCTGCTCAATATCGCCGCCAACCGGCAAACCCAGTTCGAAGCGCTGTGCCGCGTGATCGGCCGCCCCGGGCTGGCGCAGGACGCGCGCTATGCCGAACGCGAGACACGCCTGCGCCATCGCTATGAACTCAAGGCCGATATCGAACAGGCGCTGCAGGCAAAAAGCGCCGAAGAATGGTGGCCGCTGCTGACCGCGGCCAGCGTGCCGGCGGGGCCGGTGTATACCGTGCCGCAGGCGCTGGCGCACCCGCAGATCGCCGAACGCGGCATGGTCGCCACATTCAGCAACGCGCCGGGCGTCGAGCGCGATATCAGCGTGCTGCGCACCGGCATCAAACTGGACGGCCACGCGCCCGCCGTGGATACCCCCCCGCCCACGCTGGGCCAGCACACCGATGCGATCCTGACGGAACTGGGCTACACCGCGGCGGACATCGCCGCGCTGAAAACGGAGCAGGCAGTATGAGCAGCGGCCAGCATCGCCGCGCTGGGCCATCCCCACACCGCGCCTGGCGGTGATACCGCCGCCTGGCAACCCCGCTGACTTTCCGAGACCCCATGACTACTCCCACTTCCGACCCCCGCCAGCTCGCACAGGACTGGTGGCGCACCTCCATCATCGACATGCAGCCCGGCGTGATCCGCTATCGCGGCTATGCCATCGAAGACCTGATCGGCAATGTCGGCCTGGCGCAGATGATCTGGCTGCTGACGCGCGGCGAACTGCCCGGCCCGCAGCAGGCCGGCCTGCTGGAAGCCGCGCTGATGTCGGCCGTGGACCACGGACCGCAGGCACCCAGCATTGCCATTGCGCGCATGGCGGCCACCTGCGGGGTGGGCCTGAACAGCGCCATGGCCTCGGCCGTGAATGTGCTGGGCGACGTGCATGGCGGCGCGGGCGAACAGGCGCTGCAGCTTTACCTGGACGCCGCCGCCCGCATCGATGCCGGCACGCCCCAGGGGCAGGCCGTGGCCGATGCCGTGGATGCCTATGCCGAGGCGCATGACAAGACCATTCCCGGCTTCGGCCACCGTTTCCATCCGGTCGACCCGCGCAGCGCGCCGCTGCTGGCGCTGGTGGACCGCGCCGCGCAGGCCGGCGCGGTCAGCGGCCGCCATGCCGCCACAGCGCGCGCCATCGAGACCCTGCTGCGCGCGCGCAAGGGCAAGCCCATTCCCATGAATATCGACGGCGCCACCGCGGTCATTTATGCCGAACTCGGCTTCGCCCCGGCGCTGGCGCGCGGCCTGTTCTGTCTGTCGCGCTCGGTGGGCGTGCTGGCGCACGCCTGGGAACAGACCCAGCAGGGCGACCGCATCAAGGGCCCCATGCCGCGCCAGTTCCTGCCCACCTACGAAGGCCAGCCGCCGCGGCCACTACCGGCCACGGAGTAAACCATGTGGAATCTTGCTTTTGAACCGCCCCAAGTCGTGCGGGCGCGCGTGCTGCTACCCCTGCCCGACCCGGACGCGCCGCTGTGGTCGCACGCCGACGCGCCGGGCTCCTGACGCGGAACAGGACAGGTGTCTGAAGTGAAAGTCCCACCCCCGAAGCGCTGCGCGCGTTCCACCTCGCGGCTGGCAGGCCGCTCGGATTCGCCAGGCAGGGAACAGTCCTCAAGGACTGTTCCCCGTCCGGGCTCATCCCCCTCAAGGGGGCGACGCTGGCGGACCGGCAAAGCCGGATCCGCGGCGTCCCCGCTCGGGCTGCACCTGCTTTCATTCCGGGCGGGTCTCGCCATGCGCGGTGAAACACTGACACCGAAACGGGCAAAGACTGTCTCAGTCGTACGGTGTCTGACACCCGCTGCGCGGGAGTCAGACACCTGGCAAAGCATCAGCGCGGCCGCTTGTCCACCACGCGCCGCGCCTTGCCGGTCAGAGTGCGTTCCACGAACCCGCAATCGGCCACCCGCACGCGCGCCGTCACCCCGATGTACGACTTGACCGCGTGCTGCAACTGCTTGCCCAGCGCTTCGCGCTCGGCCTCGGCCAGGCTGGCGAACTCGTCGCGTACTTCGGTCAGGATCTCCAGCTCGTCCAGATGGCCGCTACGCGTCAGCACCAGCTGGTAGTGCGGCGCCAGCTGGGCGATTTTCAGCACCTGTTCTTCGACCTGGGTGGGAAACAGGTTTACGCCGCGCACGATCAGCATGTCGTCGCTGCGGCCGGTGATCTTGCCGATGCGCCGCATGCTGCGCGACGTGGGCGCCAGCAGCCGGGTCAGGTCGCGCGTGCGATAGCGGATGATGGGCATCGCTTCTTTGGTCAGCGAGGTGAACACCAGCTCGCCCTGCTCGCCATCGGCCACCGGCATTCCGGTTTCCGGATCGATGATCTCGGCATAGAAATGGTCTTCCCACACCACCGGACCGTCCTTGGTTTCCACGCATTCGCTGGCCACGCCCGGCCCCATCACTTCCGACAGGCCATAAATGTCGACGGCATCGATGGCCGCCTCGGTCTCGATATCCTGGCGCATCTGCCCCGTCCAGGGCTCGGCGCCGAAAATGCCGATGCGCAGCGAGCTCTGGCGCGGATCGATGCCCTGGCGGCGCTGCTCTTCGATGATGTTGCAGAAGTACGAAGGCGTAACCATGATGATGTCGGGCCGGAAATCGCTGATCAGCTGCACCTGCTTTTCAGTCTGGCCGCCGGACATCGGAATGACGGTGCACCCCAGGCGCTCGGCGCCGTAATGCGCGCCCAGCCCGCCGGTGAACAGGCCGTAGCCATACGCCACGTGCACGATGTCGCCGGGCTTGCCGCCCGCCGCGCGGATTGAGCGCGCCACCAGGCCGGCCCAATTGTCCAGGTCTTGCGCCGTGTAGCCCACCACCGTCGGCTTGCCGGTGGTGCCGCTGGAAGCGTGCACGCGCGACACCTGCTCGCGCGGCACGGCAAACATGCCGAACGGATAGTTGTCGCGCAGGTCTTTCTTGGTGGTGAACGGAAACTTGGCGATATCGGACAACTGCTTCAGGTCGTCTGGATGCACGCCCGCCGCGTCGAACGCCTGCCTGTAATGCGGCACGTTCTGGTAGGCATGCGCCAGCGTCCACTTCAGGCGCCGCAGCTGCAGCGCCTCGATTTCATCGCGGCTGGCATGTTCGATGGGATCCAGCCCGGGTTTGCTCACGGTATTGGACATGGAATCGGTCTCCTGGAATGCTGTGCGGCGCGGTGCCGCTTTATCGTATTGAGTATGGCGGTACGGGAAAATACGGGTCTTCACGCATCGGGCGGCGTGCCGACGATCTGGCCCTTGATGCGGTACGAACGGCCGCGGAACAGCGCCAGCTGCCGCCCGTCCTGGTTGGTGACCGTCACGTCGTAGACGCCGGTGCGGCCGGCCAGCGAACGCTCCTGCGCCACCGCCGTCAGCAGGTCGCCGGCAAAGCCCGGCGCCAGGAAATCGATGGTGCAGCCCGAGGCCACCGTGCTGGCGTTGCGCGAATTGCAGGCGAAGGCAAACGCGCTGTCGGCCAGCGCGAAAAGAAAGCCGCCGTGGCAGGTCTGGTGGCCGTTCAGCATGTCCGGACGCACGCGCATGGTCAGGCGCGCGAACCCCGGGGCGATCTCGGCCACGTCCATGTCCAGGCCCTGCGTGGCGGCATCCACCGCATACATGGCGGCGCCCACGGCCTGGGCCAGTTCGTGCGGGTCGGCCGGCACATCGACAGAAGGCACATGCGTGGTCATCAGCGCCCCTTGAATTGCGGTTCGCGTTTGCCCAGGAACGCGGCCACGCCTTCGGCGTAGTCGGCGCTGCGGCCCAGCTCGCGCATCAGGTCGCGCTCCAGGTCCAGCTGCGTGGACAAATCATTGTGCAGGCTGGCCTGCAGCGCCAGCTTGGTGCTGGCCAGGCCGCGCGTGGGCGCGGCGGCGAAATGCGCGGCCAGCTTGTCCAGGGCGGCGTCGAAGGCATCGTCCGCCACGCATTGCCAGATCAGGCCCCAGTCTTGCGCCTGGCGCGCGCTGAGCTTGTCGCCCAGCATGGCCAGCCCCATGGCGCGCGCGCGCCCCACCAGCCGCGGCAGCGCGAAGGTGCCGCCGGTGTCGGGAATCAGGCCCAGCCGGCAAAAAGACTGAATGAAGCTGGCCGACTCTTTGGCGATGACGATGTCGCCCGCGAACGCCAGGTTGGCGCCCGCCCCCGCCGCCACGCCATTGACCCCCACCACCACCGGCAACGGCAAGGCATGCAGGCGGCGCACCAGCGGCGCGTAGTATTTTTCCACGGTCTCGCCCAGATCGGGTGGCGTGCCCTCGGCGGCCATCTGCCGTTCGCTCAGGTCCTGTCCGGCGCAAAAGCCGCGGCCCGCGCCCGTCAGCACCAGCACGCGCGCGCCTTCGGTTTCGACGCGGGCCAGGGCGTCGGCCACCTCGCCATGCATGACGGCGGTGAAACTGTTGAGCTTGTCGGGGCGGTTGAGGGTCAGCCGGGCGATGCCGCCCGACAAATCGAACAAGATGTTCTGGTAGGTCATGGCGGGTTCCCGGTCAGACGTGGCGGCGCGTCTGCACGACGCGGAAGCGGTTGGACACGAACGCCGAATCCGACAGCGCCGCATTGGCGGCGGGGTTGGCGCCGGTGCCGTGGAAGTCGCTGAAGGCGGCGGTCTGGTTCACGAACACGGCGCCGGTCAGGTTCAGCGACAGCGCCACGCCCGACACTTCGGCCGCGTCCTGCACCTGGCCCGCCACGCCGTCGTCGGTGGTGTAGGCTGCCAGCGACAGCGCGCCATGGCGCAGCACGCTGTCGCGCGCCAGGCCGATGCTGTGCGCGGTGGAATCGGTGGCCACCACGAAGGCGATGGGGCCGAACCATTCCTGTCCGATGGCCGGGTTGCCGGCTTCGGCGCGCAGCAGCAGCGGGGTACGCACGCGCGCGTCCTCGAACTGCGGATGCGCCAGCGCCTGGCTGTCGGCCACCACCGGCAGGCCCAGGGCGCGCGCCTGCTCGATGCGCGCCGCGATGCCTTCGTTCTGGATGGCGCCGGTCAGCTCCACCGCCTTGGCCGGATCGGCGCAGAGCTTCTGCAGGGCCGCGCCCAGCGCAGCCGCCACCTCGTCGAAACTGGCATGGCCTTCGGCGGTGGCGATGCCGCCGCGCGGCACGTAGATATTCTGCGGCGCCGTGCACATCTGGCCCGAATACAGGGCCAGCGAAAACGCCAGGTTGCGCGCCATGCCCTTCAGGTCGCCGGTGGAATCGACAATCACCTGGTTGACGCCCGCCTTCTCGGTGTACACCTGCGCCTGCCGCGCATGCTGTTCCAGCCAATTGCCGTTGGCGCTGCTGCCGGTGAAATCGACGATCTTGACGGCCGGGTCCTGCGCCAGCTGCTGCGCCGTGTCGTCGCCGGCCGGATGGGCGGCCAGCTGCACCACATCGGGGTCGAAACCGGCCTCGGCCAGCACCTCGCGCGCCACCTGCACCGTGATCGCCAGCGGCAGGATCGCGCCGGGGTGCGGCTTGACGATCACCGCGTTGCCGGTGGCCAGGCTGGCGAACAGGCCCGGATAGCCGTTCCAGGTGGGAAAGGTCGAACATCCGATCACCAGCGCGACGCCGCGCGGCACGATGGTGAAGCGCTTTTCCATCTTGATGGGATCGTGCTTGCCCTGCGGCTTTTCCCACAGTGCCACGCCGGGAATGCGCGCCATTTCCTGCCAGGCATAGGCCACCGCCTCGACGCCGCGGTCCTGCGCATGCGGGCCGCCAGCCTGGAAGGCCATCATGAAGCCCTGCCCGGTGGTGTGCTGCACGGCATGGGCGATCTCGAAGCTGCGCCGGTTCAAGCGCGCCAGGATCTCTAGCGACACCCCCACCCAGGCGCGCGGGCCGGCCCGGCGCCATTGCTCCAGGGCGCGGCCGGCATTCTGCACCAGCGCCGCCGGCAGCACCCGCGGGTAGCTGATGTCCAGCGCGAATCCGTACGGTGACTGCTCGCCGCCCGCCGTGCCCTGGGCGCCGTTCAGCGCCACCGGGAATGCCTTGCCGCGCAGCGCCTCGAAGGCCGCGCGGCCGTCGTCGGCGGCCGTTTCGCCATAATGGCGCGGGCTGGGCGACTCGGCGAAGGGGCTCCAGTAGCCGCGCTCGGCTGCGGCTGCCTGCGCGCGCTCGAGCAGGGGCTGGTGGCGTTCAAAAAAATCTTGTGACTCTTGTGACACGAGACAATCTCCGGAATGAATGGGGTTCTGGAACCGGCGGCCGATTCAAGTTTCCTGGTCGAAATCCAGCACCAGGCGATCGCTGACCGGGAAACTCTGGCAACTGAGCACGAAGCCGCGCGCCACTTCATAGTCTTCCAGCGCGAAGTTGGCATCCATGTCGACTTCGCCTTCGATGACCTTGCAGCGGCAGGTCGAGCAAACGCCGCCCTTGCACGAATAAGGCAACTCCACGCCCTGCGCCAGGGCCGAGTCGAGCACGCTGTCCTTGTTCTTGTCGATGAAAAAGCTGCGGCGATGGCCGTCCTGCACCACGGTGACTTCGCACTGGCCCTTGCCGGGCGCGGCCGGCGCGTCGCGGCCAGTGCGCAGCGCGCGCGGCCCGCGCGGCGCGCCGAACAATTCGAACTTGATATGCGACTTGGGAATGCCGCGGCCCTGCAGGTGCTGCACCACGCTTTCGATCATGGTCTGCGGGCCGCACACGAAGGCATAGTCGATGTCGTCCGGGCGCATCCAGGCCGACATCAGCTGGTCTACCTTGTCGCCGTCCAGGCGGCCGTTGAACAGCTCGATGTCCTGGCTCTCGCGGCTCATGATGTACACCAGCGAAAAGCGCTCCATGTACAGGTTCTTCAGGTCTTCGATCTCTTCGCGGAACAGCACCGACGACGAGGCGCGGTTGCCGAAGAACAGGGTGAAGCGGCTGTGCGGCTCGGTGGACAGCGCCGTCTTCACCAGCGAAAACACCGGCGTGATGCCGCTGCCCACGGCAAAGGCCACATAGTGGCGGCGATGTTCAGGCGCGAAATCAACCGTGAAATTGCCGGCCGGCGGCATCACCTCCAGCATCTGGCCCGGCTGCAGCTCATGGTTGGCCCAGCTCGAGAACGCGCCCTCGTCGACCTTCTTGATGGCCACGCGCAGCAGCCCGTCGCCGGGGGCCGAGCAGATGGAATACGAACGGCGCAGCTCTTCGCCGCCCAGCTCGGTGCGCAGCGTCAGGTACTGCCCGGGCCGGAACGCGAATTGCGCCTGCAGGTCTTGCGGCAGGTCGAAGGTGACCACGACCGCGTCGCGCGTATTGCGCGCCACCGAGGCGACCTTCAGGGAATGGAACGAAGTCTGGCTCATGGCGTGAAGCGGCCCTGCTCAATGTGTCTTGAAATAATCGAATGGCTCGCGGCACGCCCCGCAGCGGTACAGGGCCTTGCACGAGGTCGAGCCGAAATGGCTGACCAGCCGGGTCTGCGCCGAGCCGCAATGCGGGCAGGCCACCACCGGCGCGGCCGCGCGGCGGCTGATGCCCGATACATCGATGGCGCGCTCGGCCGGCGCCGCGATGCCGTAGCCCTTCAGCGCGGCGCGGCCGCGCTCGCTCATCCAGTCGGTGGTCCAGGCCGGCGCCAGACGGGTTTCCACCCGCACCGCCGCCACACCATGGCCGGCCAGCGTACGCTCGATGTCGTGCGTGATTTCGCGCATGGCCGGGCAGCCCGAATAGGTGGGCGTGATGGTGACCACACAAGTGGCGCCGTCCCAGGCCACCTCGCGCACCACCCCCAGGTCCACCACCGACAGCACGGGGATCTCGGGATCGGCCACGTTTTCCAGCCACGCCATGATCTGGCGCGGCGTGGCAGGCGCGGACGCGGCGGGGTTCACCAGGCGGCTCCGGGATAGGCGCGCGGCAGCGATTGCATCTCGGCCAGCAGGTAGCTCAGGGCTTCGGTATGCCGCCCCTGGCGCCCGCCTTGCAGCGCAGCATGGTTGGCCTCGGCGAGTTCGGGCACGGCCAGCGTGGCTTCGTCCAGCACTTCGCGCACATGGGCCAGCCAGGGCTCGCGCAGCGCCGCCAGCTCACAGCCGATGCCGCGCGCGGCCAGGTCGCGGTCGACGGCATCGTCGACGAACAGCTCGCCGGTATGGCGCCAGGCGAACTCCACGGCCTCTTGCATGCGCGCATGGCTTTCTGCGGTGCCGTCGCCCAGCCGCACCACCAGATCGGACGAGCGGCGCACGTGATAGGCGACTTCTTTCAGCGACTTGGCGGCGATCGCCGCCACGCGCCCGTCGGCGGACTGCGCCAGGCGCTGCAGCAAGAAGTAGTGCCACACGTCGAAGAAAAACTGCCGCGCCAGCGTGTCGCCGTAGTGGCCGTTGGGCCGCTCGACCAGCGTGGCGTTGCGGAACTCGGGTGCATGGCGCAAATAGGCCAGCGCATCTTCGTCGCGGCCGGCCCCTTCGACTTCGCCGGCCAGCGTCAGCCACATGCGGGCCTGGCCCAGCAGGTCGAGCGCGGTATTGGTCAGCGCCAGGTCTTCTTCCAGCGCCGGTCCGTGGCCGCACCATTCTGACAGGCGCTGCGACAGCACCAGAGTGGTGTCGCCCAGGCGCAGCAGGTATTCGAAAAAAGGCTTGTCCATGTCCGCGCCCTACATGTGCTTGATTTCGTCGGGCATCGGAAAGAACGTGGGATGCCGGTAGACCTTGCTGTTGGCGGGGTCGAACAGTGGCTCTTTGTCGCCCGGGCTGCTGGCCACGATGTCGGCGGCCCGCACCACCCATATGCTCAGGCCTTCATTGCGCCGCGTGTAGACGTCGCGCGCGTGGTTGATGGCCATTTCGGCGTCGGGGGCGTGCAGGCTGCCCACGTGCTTGTGGGCCAGGCCGTGCTGGCTGCGGATGAACACTTCCCACAGCGGCCATTCCTTGCTCATGATGCGTATCCTTCAGGAAACGGGCCGCCGGCGCGGCCCGGAAAACCAAGATCGAAGCGGCGCTTCAGGCCGCCTTGCGGCGCGCCTGCTTCTCGGCATGGGCGGCCAGCCCGTCGCGCACCCAGGCGCCGGCTTCGTGGGCCTGCTTGCGCGCAGCCAGCCGCTCGCGGTTGCAGGGGCCGTGGCCCTTGATCACCGCATAGAACTCGCTCCAGTCGATCTCGCCGAAATCGTAGTGGCCGCGCTCGGCGTTCCATTTCAGGTCGGGATCGGGCACGGACAGGCCCAGGTACTCGGCCTGCGGCACGGTCTGGTCCACCATTTTCTGGCGCAGTTCGTCGTTGGAGAACAGCTTGATCTTCCAGGCCATCGACTGCGCGCTGTTGGGCGACTCGGCGTCGGACGGGCCGAACATCATCAAGGCCGGCCACCACCAGCGGTTCAGGGCGTCCTGGCACATGGCCTTCTGTTCGGGAGTGCCGTGGCGGCACATCTGGATCAGCAGGTCGTAGCCCTGGCGCTGGTGGAACGACTCTTCTTTGCAGACCCGCACCATGGCCCGCGCGTACGGGCCGTACGAACAGCGGCACAGCGGAATCTGGTTAATGATGGCGGAGCCGTCGACCAGCCAGCCGATCATGCCGATATCGGCCCAGCTGAGCGTGGGGTAATTGAAGATGCTGGAATATTTGGCGCGGCCGGTGTGCAGGTCGTCGACCAGTTCATCGCGCGACACGCCCAGGGTTTCGGCGGCGCTGTACAGGTACAGGCCATGGCCGGCCTCGTCTTGCACCTTGGCCAGCAGGATGGCCTTGCGCTTGAGCGAGGGCGCGCGGGTGATCCAGTTGCCTTCGGGCAGCATGCCGACGATTTCGGAATGGGCGTGCTGCGAGATCTGGCGGATGAGCGTCTTGCGGTAGGCCTCGGGCATCCAGTCTTGAGGCTCGATGCGCACGCCGTCGTCGATGCGGCGCTGGAACGCCTGTTCCGGGCCGGTGAGCTGGTCGGCGCTGCGGACCTGCTTGACGCCGGTTTCAACAAGCTGTGCGTACATGTTCGTCTCCTCGGTCGCGGCGCGCCGGTGACGGCGCGCGCGCCGGCCATTTGTCTGGCCAGGCATGAGACGATTATTTAATACACAAATTTAATTGTCAAACCTATTTTTGTATCATATTAGATATGTGTATCATGTTGATCATTGTCATACGAGCCTGATTCCATGGCCCCCCCCTCCTCGCCCGTCGGCCGCCATATCGCCCGCCTGCTCAAGGAAGACCCGCCGCGCGCCAAGTCGCTGTGCGTCAGCCTGCTGGGCGATGCGCTGGCCTGCCATGGCGGAGCCATCTGGCTGGGCGGCATTATCGAATTGCTGGAACCGCTGGGCATCAACGAGCGGCTGCTGCGCACCAGCGTATTCCGGCTGGTGGCCCAGGGCTGGCTGCAGGCCGAACGGCACGGACGGCGCAGCCTGTACCAACTGTCGGACCAGGGCCGCCGCCATACAGCGCATGCCTCGCAACGCATCTACGAGGGCCCGGCCGCCGACTGGAACGGCGAATGGACGCTGGTGGCCTTGCCGCGCCTGGGCAACAACGGGCTGGCCGAGCGCACCGAGCTGCGCCGCGAACTGGCCTGGGAAGGCTTCGGCATGATTGCCCCGGGGCTGTTCGCGCACCCGCAGGCCGACGCCCGCACCGCGCACGACATCCTGGAAAAACTGGGCATTCCCGACAAGGCCCTGGTGCTGTCGGGGCGCGACCTGGCCGGCGCGGGCGGCCTGCCCATCGCCAGCCTGGCGCCGCACTGCTGGAGCCTGGACGCGCTGGCGGACCAGTACCGGCATTTTTCGCGCCAGTTCGGCCCGCTGGAAAAATTGCTGGACAGCCCGCCCGACCCCGCCGACGCCTTTGCCACTCGCATGCTGCTGCTGCACACCTGGCGCCGCATCGTGTTGCACGACCCGCAACTGCCGGTGCCCATGCTGCCCGAGCGCTGGCCAGGCCATGCCGCCCGCACGCTGTGCGGCCAAATCTACTGGAAACTGTTCGACGCCTCGGAACAGCACCTGGACGCCGTGGCCGGGCGCGACAACGACCGCTACACACCGCTGTCGCCCGCCGTGTACTCGCGCTTCAGCGGCCGCCCGGCCGCATAGCCCGTTCTTGTTGCCTCAAATGTTCCAGGTGTATGGCTCCGCAGGTGCCAGACACCGAAGCTTGCACTGGCTGTCTCAACAGCACGGTGTCTGGCACCCTGGCGAGAGCCAGACACCTGCTTCTGTATCAAGCACCCGCCGCTTGCCGCGCCTAGGCGATCGCTACGCCCAGCGTGTCCAGGTGCAGTTCTCCCGCCGCCTCGCGGCCTGCCCCGGGCACGCACAGGCCGCGCGCCGTGCCGATGAATGACAGGGTCCAGCGCGCCCGCAGCGCGCGTCCCAGGGCGCGGCCGCTGTCGGCATCTACGCCGCTGGGCACGTCCAGCGCCAGCACCGGCCTGCCCCAGGCATTGACGGTGTCGACCAGCGCCTGCCAGTCCGCATCCAGCGGGCGGTTCAGGCCGATGCCGAACAGGCCGTCAATGATGACGTCGGGCGGATCGGCTTCCAGGTCCGGCTGCTCTTGCCCGCCCTGAGCGCGCCAGCCGGCATGGGCCCGCGCCGCGTCGGCGGGCAGCCCTTGCGGGCCGCGCGGCATCGCCACGCGCACCGCGTAGCCGGCGGCCCGCAATTGCGTGGCCGCCACCAGCGCGTCGCCGCCGTTGTTGCCCGGCCCCGCCAGGGCCAGCACGGCGCTGCCCGCGGGAAAGCGCGCGGCGATGAAACCGGCCGCCGCGGCGCCGGCCAGCGGCATCAGCGCGCGGCCCTGCGCCAGCGCCTGCTGCTCGGCCAGGCGGATCTGGGCAACGGAATAGCCGGAGGCGGCGCACATGCTGGCGCCCCTACACTTTTAGGAAGTGCTCGCGGTAGTATTTCAGCTCGTCGATGGATTCGTAGATATCGGCCAGCGCCTCGTGCTTGCTTTTCTTGTCGAAGCCCTTGTACACCGCCGGCACCCAGCGGCGCGCCAGCTCTTTCAGGGTGCTGACGTCGAGGTTGCGGTAATGGAAAAAGCGTTCCAGGTCGGGCATGTAGGCGTACATGAAGCGGCGGTCCTGGCTGATGGTATTGCCGCACAGCGGCGACTTGCCCGCCGGCACGTGCTGCGCCAGGAAGTCGAGCAGCGTCTGCTCGGCCTGCGCTTCGGTCAGCGTGGAAGCCCGCACCTTGTCGATCAGGCCGCTTTTGCCGTGAGTGGACTTGTTCCAATTGTCCATGGCGTCGAGCAGGCTGTCGGGCTGGTGCACGACCAGCACGGGCCCTTCGGCCACGACCGTCAGGTCGGGTTCGGTGACCACCACGGCCACTTCGATGATGCGTTCCCTGGTGGGATCGAGCCCGGTCATCTCCATGTCGAGCCAGACCAGGCGGTTTTCGTTCGCAGCCATATAATTTGCCTTTAAAACACCGCATTTTCTCATAGCCGTCCCTTCCGTGCCGCTTACTCTCCTGACTCTGCTGTTCGTTTCCTTCCTGCTGGCCGATATTGGCGTGCGCCTGTGGCTGGCCTCGCGCCAGATCCGCCACGTGGCGCGCCATCGCGACCAGGTGCCGCCCGAATTCGCGCCGCGCATCGGCCTGGCCAGCCACCAGCGCGCAGCCGACTACACCGTGGCGCGGGTGCGGCTGGGCATGCTCGAACGCGTGTACGACGCCGTGCTGCTGGTGGCGCTGACGCTGCTGGGCGGCCTGCAGGCCATCGATCTGCTGGTCGCGCAGGCCACCTCGCACGACCTGCTGCGGCAATTGCTGCTGCTGGGCGGCGTGGCGCTGCTGCTGGGCGTGCTGGGGCTGCCTTTCACGCTATGGCGGCAGTTCAAGCTGGAAGCGCGCTTCGGTTTCAACCGCATGACGCCGGGCCTGTTTGCGGCCGATCTGGCCAAGGGCGTGCTGCTCGCGCTGGTATTGGGCGCGCCGCTGGCGGCCGTCATTCTGTGGCTGATGGCCCAGGCCGGCAGCCTGTGGTGGCTGTGGGCCTGGGGTGTCTGGACCGCCTTCAACCTGCTGCTGCTGTTCATCTACCCCAGCTTCATCGCACCGCTGTTCAACAAGTTCACGCCGCTGTCCGATCCCGAACTGGCCGACCGTATCAAGCAGCTGGCGCAGCGCTGCGGCTTTGCGCTGAACGGCCTGTTCGTCATGGACGGCTCGCGGCGCTCGGCCCACGGCAATGCGTATTTCACCGGCTTCGGCAAGTCGCGCCGCATCGTGTTCTTCGACACCCTGCTGGCGCGCCTGAACGCCGACGAAATCGAAGCCGTGCTCGCGCACGAACTTGGCCATTTCGCCAAGCGCCACATCATCAGGCGCATCGTACTGAGCTTGGCCGCCGCGCTGCTGTTCTTCGCCCTGCTGGGGTGGCTGGCGCAGCAGCCGTGGTTCTACGAAGGCCTGGGCGTGCTGCCGCGCCTGGATGGCCGCAACGATGCCCTGGCGCTGCTGCTGTTCTTCCTGGTGATCCCGGTATTCACTTTCATGCTGACGCCGGTGGCCAGCTGGTATTCGCGCCGCGACGAATTCGAGGCCGACCGCTACGCCGCCACGCAAAGCTCTTCCGGCAGGCTGGTGTCGGCGCTGGTCAAACTGTACGATGACAATGCCGCCACCCTGACCCCCGATCCCGTGCATTCGGCCTTCTACGACAGCCACCCCCCCGCCGCCGTGCGCATCCGCCACCTGACGCAGGAAACATGAGTCTGCCGGACCGCCCCAAGGGCGAAGGCATGCGTGCAAGTCCCGCCGCCGCGCACCTGGAAGGCCGCATCGTCGCGGCGCACGGCCGCCACTACGTGGTCGAGTTCCCCGACGGCTCGGTGCGGCACTGTTTTCCCCGCGGCAAAAAGGCGGGGGCCGCCGTGGGCGACCGGGTGCGCATCGCGCCACAGGGCCGCGATGAAGGCGCCATCGACGCCATCCTGCCGCGCCGCAACCTGCTGTTCCGGTCCGACGAAACGCGCGCCAAGCAATTCGCCGCCAATGTCGACCAATTGCTGATCGTGGTGGCGGTCGAACCCACGTTTTCCGACGACCTGGCCGGCCGCGCGTTGGCCGGCGCCTGGAGCGCCGGCATCGAGCCGCTGGTCATCCTGAACAAAATCGACCTGGCCGGCGGCCTGGCCGAGGCACGCGCACGGCTGGCCACGGTGCAGGCCCTGGGTGTGCCGGTCATCGAGCTCAGCGCGCACGACGCCGCGGCCGTGCGCGAACGGCTGGCGCCGCGCCTGGCGGGCCGCACCACGCTGCTGCTGGGCCAAAGCGGCATGGGCAAGTCGACCCTGCTCAATACCCTGGCGCCCGACGCCGCCGCGCCCACCCGCGAATATTCCACCGCGCTCGACATGGGCCGGCACACCACTACCACCACGCGGCTGTATCATCTGCCTGCGCCCGGCGGCGATCTGATCGATTCACCGGGTTTCCAGGCGTTCGGCCTGCAGCACCTGTCGGGCGAAGACATTCTGCGCGGCTTTCCGGAATTCTCGCCGCATATCGAGCACTGCCGCTTCTACAACTGCACGCACCGCCACGAACCCGGCTGCGGCGTGGTGGCGGCGCTGCAGGCCGGCGCCATCGACGCCGGGCGGTACGCGCTGTACCGCCGCATCCTGGAAGAAAGCGAGGCCGCGCAGCAGCGCTACTGAAAGGCCACGCTCAGCCCGCCGCGTCGGCCAGCCGCTGGCGCACCAGGTGATACAGGTTGCGCAGCATGCCCGCCGTGGCCCCCCAAATGAAATGGCCCTGCCAGGGCATAGCGTAGTACTGCCGCTCGCGCCCGTCGGGCAGAAGCGCACGGTACAGGCGATGATTGGCCGGATCCATCAGGAAGGCCAGCGGCACCTCGAAAACTTCGGCCACTTCGAAAGCATCGGGCGCCAGGGTGAACCCGGGCCGCACCAGCGACAGCACCGGCGTGATCGAAAACCCGGTGGACGTCAGGTAAGACGGCATGCTGCCCAGCACATCCACGAACTCGGTCGCCAGGCCGGTTTCTTCCTGGGCTTCGCGCAGCGCGGCATCCACCGGCGTGGCATCGGTGGCTTCCAGGCGCCCCCCCGGGAAGCTGATCTGCCCGGCGTGATCGTACAGGTGAGCCGAGCGCTGAGTCAGCATGACCCGCACGCCGCTGGCATGCGCCACCATCGGGATCAGCACGGCGGCCAGCACTGGCGCGCCTTCGCGGCCCGGATGGCGATATTCGGTAGAGCCCAGGGCATCCTGCGGCCAGGGGCCGGGGCGGCTGAGCGCGCCGCGCAGCAAATCAGGCACGAGCCGCTCGGGCGGTACGGGGGCCAGGTCGGTATCGGCGGGCCGCCAGGCCTGCGCGGCGGGATCGAACGGCGGCGTGGCCGGAGGCCGGCGGGGACGGGACGAAGGGTCAGGCATACCTGCAGCAGACGTGAAAAAGGCACCTTTGCAGGTGCCTTTTTAACCCGGAATGCCGGGCAACGCGGTAATGTCCAGCCATGGACGGCGCGGTGCCCGGAACGGATCAGGCCGACTTGGCCTGCTTGGTGACCAGCTTTTCCTTGATGCGCGCCGACTTGCCCGAGCGGCTGCGCAGGTAATACAGCTTAGCGCGGCGCACGTCGCCGCGGCGCTTGACTTCGATGCCGGCGATTTGCGGCGAGTACAGCTGGAAGGTACGCTCGACGGCTTCGCCGGACGAAATCTTGCGGACGATGAACGACGAGTTCAGGCCGCGGTTGCGCTTGGCGATGACAACGCCTTCGTAGGCCTGCACACGCTTGCGGGTGCCTTCCACGACATTGACGCTGACCACCACGGTGTCGCCGGGGGCGAATTCGGGCACGGTCTTGTCGCCGGTAAGGCGCTTGATTTCTTCCTGTTCCAGGATGGCGATGAGGTTCATGTGAACTCCGAGGTCATCATGCCTTGCGGTGTTTTTACGCCTGAAGGCTGGCTGGGCCGGCCGTTTTGGCTGTGCGCAAGGTAGAGGATGAGGTTTGGGAAACCTGGCATTGTACATCAAAATGCCTGGAACTTCATAGGGATGCATTGGGGGGCTGAATGGATGTTGAGTTCTTGCCCCGTCCCGCGTCGTGCGGGCGAGCGGTGTCGGCGCACGTGCGTCGGGCTCGGGCGCATGCAGGCGCCCTCGGCCTGCTGCGCAGGCTGCCCCGCCGCCCAACGCGCCGACACCGCTCGCCCGCACGACGCGGGACTGCGATAGTTTGATTCGAACCGCCGCTTAGCAACTATTTAAGGCAGTTAAGGTGGTGCCATGCATCGCCAGGTGTCAGGCTCCCGTCAGGGTGCCTGACACCGCAAGATTGAGACAGCCTTTGGCATAACCTACCGCTCCAACAGGAAACCGGCCCCATTTAAGAGTACCCTTGGGGCTCGACCCGGACTGTCACAAACCCGTCACTTCTACCCCGCCGCTGCTGTCGCCCCCTCATGTCTTATACGTCCCTGATACTGGTCATCCTGGCGGCGATGGCGCATGCCACGTGGAATTTGCTGGCCAAGCGGGCGGCGATGGTGGGGCCGGCGTTCGTGTTCGCCTACGGGCTGTGCGCCGTGCTGGTGTATGCGCCCTGGGTGATCTGGATTCTGCTGCACGAAGGCATGGCCTGGACCTGGCCGGTGGTGTTGTGCATCCTGGCCTCCAGCGCCCTGCACCTGGGCTACAGCCTGTGCCTGCAGCGCGGCTACCAGGTGGCGGATTTGTCGGTGGTGTATCCCATTGCGCGCGGCACCGGGCCGCTGCTGTCGACGATGGGGGCTTTCTTGCTGCTGGGCGAACCGGCCACCGCGACCGGTATTGCGGGAATGCTGTGCGTGGTGGGCGGGGTGCTGCTGATTGCCACGCAAGGCCGCCTGTCGCTGTTCCGCCAGCCCCAGGCCTGGCTGGGGGTGCGCTGGGGCGTGGTGATCGGCCTGTTCATCGCCGCCTATACGGTGGTGGACGCCTACGGCGTAAAGGTGGTGCTGATCATGCCGGTGCTGTTCGACTGGTTTACCTGCGCCACCCGCACCGTGATGATGGGCCCGCACGTATTCCGGCGGCGCGCCGAAAGCTGGCAGGCCATGCGCGGCCACTGGCACCTGGCGCTGGCCGTGGGCGTGCTGTCGCCGCTGGGGTACATCCTGGTGCTGTATGCGCTGCGCAACGGTGCCCCCTTGAGCCTGGTGGCGCCGGCGCGTGAAATGTCGATGATGCTGGGCACGCTGGCGGGCATGTTCCTGCTGCGCGAGAAAGTGGGCATTGGCCGGCTGGCCGGCTGCGCGGCGATTCTGGCAGGCGTGGTGCTGCTGGGATCCAGTTAGAAAGCACCTTCGGGCCGTGCGCCCCCTTGCACTAGAACCCCGCCGCCGCGCCTAGCCACATCAGGCCGGGAATCAGGGCGCCCCACATGGCGACCAGCAGAACGTCGACCACCATCTGGCGCGGCGTGACGCCCTGCCGAGCGGCTTGCGCGGCCGTACCCAGCGACTGGCTGTGCGCGGCCTGGGTGTCGATGGCCAGGGCGGCGCGGGTGCCTGCTGCCGGCGCCACGGGCGCCGCCGGTGCCGGCTGGGCGGGCTGCTGCGCGGGCGGAACGGCGGCCGGCAGATGGCCGCGCGACAGGCCCGTCGAGAACGGCCATTTGGCGGGCTGGCGCAGCACGCCGCTGGCGGCTTGCGCCAGCAAGCGCGGCAGCCATGCCGGCAGCCGCGAGGGCGACAGGGAAGCAACGGAATCGGTGGCAAGCGTAGCGGTGGTCATGGTGTGGCTCCGTTCAGAATAACGATAACTGCGGCGTGGACTGCGGCAAGGACGGCCGCCCGCCCTGCCCCGCGGCCCTGGCCGCGCCGGCGGGCAGCACAGGCGGCAGGGGCGCCCGGAACAAATGGGTGGCCAGTTGCGGCCGGGTGGTATTCAGGCCCAGCTTGCGCACCGCCAGGTTGAAACGCTGGCGCAGCAGGTCGGCCCACAGGCCGGTGCCCCGCATGCGGGTGCCGAAGCCGGGATCGTTGCGGCGGCCGTTGCGCAGGTCTTCGATGCGGTGCAGGACGCGCTGGGCCCGGTCGGGGTAATGGGTTTGCAGCCATTCTTCGAACACGGCTTTTACTTCCCAGGGCAGGCGCAGCACGGTGTAGCTGGCGTAGCTGGCGCCCGCCTGGCGGGCTTCATGCAGGATGTGCTCGAGGGATTCGTCGTTGATGAACGGGATGACGGGGGCCACCAGCACGCCCACCGGCACGCCGGCATTGGCCAGGGTGCGCACCGCCTGGATGCGCCGCCAGGGCGCCGAGGCGCGCGGCTCGAGCGTGCGCGCCATGTCGGTGTCGAGCGTGGTGACGCTGACGTACACGGTGATCAGGCGCCGTTCGGCCAGGGGCTGGAGCAGATCGAGGTCGCGTTCGACCAGGGCGTTCTTGGTGACCAGCGTGGCTGGATGGCCGGTTTGCAGCATCAGGTTCAGCACGCCGCGCGTCAGTTGCCACTGGCGCTCGATGGGCTGGTAGACGTCGGTGGCCGAACCGATATTGATGGGGGATACCCGGTAGCCGGGGCGGGCCAGCTCGGCCCGCAGGACGTCGACCGCATTGGCCTTGGCCACCAGGCGGGTTTCGAAATCGAGGCCGGGGGAATACCCCAGGTAGGCATGGGTGGGGCGCGCGTAGCAGTACACGCAGCCATGCTCGCAGCCCCGGTACGGGTTGACGGCCGTGTCGAAGGGGATGTCGGGCGAATCGTTGCGCGACAGCAGCTTGCGGGCCTGCTCGGGCTTGACGGTGGTTTGCAGGGCCGGCCCGGCCGGGGCATCGGCTGGCGCCCAGCCGTCGTCGGCGGGTGCGCGGTCGGTTTGCTGGAAGCGGTGCCGAACATTAGTAACCGCTCCCCGGCCGCGCAAGGCGGCGGGGGCGGCAGCCGGGGACCCAGAACCGGCGGAAAAAGCGTGATCGGTGCGTTCCATGAAAGTACTGTACAAAAAACCAGTACTTTCAGCAAGCCCCTTGTGCCCTGAACAGGCGACGTCCCACTTTACCGCAAGACGCGCCGGCCGTCTGAAGAATTCATTTCATGGTCTGGAAAACGTCCATAACTTATTGTTTTTATTGTATTTTGCCGAAAAACAACAAGCCGCCGCCAGCCCGTGGCGGCGGCTTTTGCAGCCTAGCGCAGCATGCCGGCGGCGGCTGTCTGGTGCGTGGCCTCGTCGATCAGGATGAAAGCGCCGGTTGCAGGCGCATCGGCATAACGATCGATGGCCAGGGCCTCGCGCGTGACCAGCGTGACGCGGCCGATTTCGTTCATGGCCAGCGAGCCGCCTTCATTGTCGACCTCTTGCAGCTCATGGATATCGCGTTGCGTCAGCACGTCGCGAATCTTCGCCGACGTCAGGCGCGTGCCGTGCTTGAGCAGATACTTGCGCGCCGGATTCAGCGCCTGCGCATCCAGCCAGCACAGTTCGGCTTCGAACTCGCGGCCCACGCGCGCCGGCGCCGCCGCATGCGATAGCACATCGCCGCGCGATACATCCACGTCGCGGTCCAGCACCACCGTCACCGAATCGCCCGCCGCGGCCGCATCCACCGCGCGATCGAAGGCCAGCACTTGCTGCACGCGCGCGGCCACGCCCGAAGGCTGCACCACGATCTCGTCGCCCGGCTGCAGCACGCCGCTGGCCACCCGCCCCGCATAGCCGCGAAAGTCGTCGGCGCTGGCGCCGCCATGGCGCGCCACCCATTGCACCGGAAAGCGCAGCGGCTGCGCCGGCGCATCGTCGGCCTGGCCCAGTTGTTCAAGCAGGCTGAGCAGCGGCGGGCCGTCGTACCAGGGGGTGCGGGCCGACGCGTTGACCACGTTGTCGCCTTCCAGCGCCGACAGCGGCAACACGTGGAACGCGGCGATATCCAGGCGCCGCGCCAGGTCGGCGTAAGCATCGCGGATGCGCTCGAACACGGCACGATCCCAGCCGACCAGGTCCATCTTGTTGACCGCCACCACGATGTGGCGAATGCCCAGCAGGCGCGCGATGGTGCTGTGCCGCTTGGTCTGCGGCAGCAGCTTGCCGTCGGCCGCGCGGGTGGCATCGATCAGGATGATCGCGGCATCGGCCGTGGACGCGCCGGTGACCATGTTGCGCGTGTACTGCTCGTGGCCGGGGGCATCGGCCACGATGAACTTGCGCAGCGGAGTCGAAAAATACCGGTAGGCCACGTCGATGGTGATGCCCTGCTCGCGCTCGGCTTCCAGGCCGTCGGTCAGCAGCGCGAAATCGATGCCGTCGCCGGCCACGCGCTTGTACTTGGCGCGCGCGATGGCGTCCAGCTGGTCGGCAAACACGCCCTTGCTGTCGTACAGCAGGCGTCCGATCAGGGTCGACTTGCCGTCGTCGACCGAGCCGGCCGTGATCAGGCGCAGCACGCCGTTATCGGCGCCCGAAAGAAAAGAGTCGTTCACAGCGTTCATGGAAAAGGGTCCGGTGCTCAATCAGTTCAGAAATAGCCTTCCTTCTTGCGGCGCTCCATCGAGGCCTCGGAAGTCTGGTCGTCCATGCGGGTGGCGCCGCGCTCGGTAATGTCGGTAATGGCGGTCTCGGCGATGATGGCCACCGGGTCGGATGCCTCGGATGCCACCGGGCAGGTGCAGGAAATATCGCCCACCGTGCGAAAGCGCACCGCCAGGTTCTCGACCTGCTCGCCGTCCTGGGGCGGCGTCAGCGGCGTCACGGGCACCAACAGGCCGCGGCGGCGCACCACATCGCGCCGGTGGCTGTAGTAGATGGACGGCAGCGCCAGCTGCTCGCGCTGGATGTACTGCCAGACGTCGAGCTCGGTCCAGTTCGAGATCGGAAACACGCGCATGTTCTCGCCCTTGTGCACGCGGGTATTGAACAGGTTCCACAGTTCGGCGCGCTGGGCTTTCGGGTCCCATTGGCCGAACTCGTCGCGGAACGAGAAAATACGCTCTTTGGCGCGCGCCTTTTCTTCGTCGCGGCGCGCTCCGCCGATGCAGGCATCGAAACCGAATTCCTCGATGGCCTCCAGCAGAGTGACCGCCTGCGCGGCGTTGCGCGAGTCGTTCTCGCGCCGCAGCACCACGCTGCCGCGCCGGATCGAATCTTCCACGCTGCGCACCAGCAGGGTCTCGCCCAGTTCGGCGGCGCGCCGGTCGCGAAAAGCGATCACTTCATCAAAGTTGTGGCCGGTGTCGATGTGCATCAGCGGAAACGGAAAGCGCCCGGGGCGGAACGCCTTCTCGGCCAGGCGCAGCAGCACTACCGAATCCTTGCCGCCCGAAAACAGCAGGACCGGTTTCGAGCATTCGGCGGCCACTTCGCGCAAGATATAAATCGCTTCGGATTCCAGCCAATCCAAATGGCTGCGGTTGACGACAACAGACATGGTTTTCCTTTATTCAGAAGTCGATTGCACCGGCGCGGCGGCCACGGCAATGACGCGGTTGCCGGCATGCAGGCCGCATTCCTTGGAATCCGACGATTCCCACCACCAGCGCCCCGCCCGCACGTCTTCGCCGGGCCGGATGGCGCGCGTACAGGGTTCGCAGCCAATCGAGGGATAGCCCTGGTCGTGCAGCGGGTTGTAGGGAATATCGAGGACGCGGATGGCTTCCCAGACGTCTTCCTCGCTCCAGGCGGCCAGCGGGTTGTACTTGTACAGGCCGAACACGGGGTCCTGCTCGGCTTCGGGCAGTTCGCCGCGGGTGGCGGCCTGTGCCCGGCGCTGCCCGGTGATCCAGGCGCCGCGCCCGGCCAGCGCGCGCTTCAGGGGCTCGACCTTGCGGATCTGGCAGCAGGCTTTGCGCAGCTCCACGCTTTCATAGAACGCGTAGGCGCCGTGCGCCTGCACGTGGGCCTGCACGGCGGCGGCGTCGGGCCGGTACACCGTGATGGCGCGGCCGTAGCGCGCCTGCACCGCATCCAGCATGCCCAATGTTTCGGCATGCAGGCGGCCGGTGTCCAGCGTGAACACTTCCAGGGGGATGCCGCCGTCATAAATGGCGTGGGTCAACAACATGTCTTCGGCGGCCAGCGACGAGGCCAGCGCGGCGTCGGGATACTGCCGCGCGATCTCCGCCAGGCGCAGACGCAGTGCCTGCCAGCGGGCGGTAACGGCGGCGGTCAGGGGAACGGTGGTGGTGCTCATGGTTGCGCGGCGAAAACCCGGGCGCGGCGCGGCCGCGCCAGCAGGCTTTCGCCCTCCTTCAAGTCGAGTTCACGGTACAGGCGCTCGGGCACCTGCGCTTCGATAATGGCCTGCATGTCCTGGCGCTCCAGTTCCAGGTAGGCGCTGGGCCCGGCCAGGTAGGCGTGGCTCAGGCGCACCGGAATGCCCTGCCCCAGCCCGTTGTCGCGCGCCAGGTCGATCTCGTGCGGCCGCACATAGGCGACGGCCTGCTGGTGCTGCGCGTGCGCCAGGTCCGGGGCCGGCAGCTCCACGCCGTGCGCATGCCAGACGCCCTGGCTGGCATGGCCGCTGAGCTGGTTCACGTCGCCCAGGAAGCCGTACACGAACGGCGTGGCCGGGTGTTCCCACACTTCGCGCGGCGTGCCCACCTGCTCGACGCGGCCGGCATTCATCAGCACCACGCGGTCGGCCACTTCCAGGGCTTCTTCCTGGTCGTGCGTGACGAACACGCTGGCCACGTGCAGTTCATCGTGCAGCCGCCGCAGCCAGCGGCGCAACTCTTTGCGCACCTTGGCGTCCAGGGCCCCGAACGGTTCATCCAGCAACAGCACGCGCGGCTCGACGGCCAGGGCGCGGGCCAGCGCAATGCGCTGGCGCTGCCCGCCGGACAACTGCGCCGGATACCGGTCGGCCAGCCAGTCCAGCTGCACCAGGCCCAGCAATTCGTGTACTTTTTCGCGGATCCGCGCCTCGGACGGCCGGGTGGCGCGCGGCTTGACCCGCAGGCCGAACGCCACGTTCTCGAACACCGTCATGTGCTTAAACAGGGCGTAATGCTGGAACACGAACCCCACTTGCCGGTGCCGCACGTCGACGCCGGTGGCGTCTTCACCGGCAAACAACACGCTACCGCTGTCGGCGGTTTCCAGCCCGGCGATGATGCGCAGCAGGGTAGTCTTGCCGCAACCCGATGGCCCCAGCAGAGCCACCAGCTCACCGGTTTCGATATGCAGCGACACATCGTCCAGCGCGCGGAAATCGCCAAAGCGGCGCGACAGGTTTCTGACTTCGATACTCATTCCAGGCACTCCATCATGCGGCCGCGGGCCGGGCCAGCGCGGGCGCGGCCGCCTGCCCGGCCGGGGCGGCAACGGTATCCGGCCGTGCGCTGCGCCACTCGACCAGGTTTTTGACCACCAGCGTCACCAGCGCCAGCAGGGCCAGCAGCGAGGCCACGGCGAACGCAGCCGAGAACTGGTATTCGTTGTAAAGAATCTCGACGTGCAAGGTCATGGTGTTGGTCAGCCCGCGCACATGCCCCGACACGACCGACACCGCGCCGAATTCGCCCATGGCGCGCGCGTTGCACAGAATGGCGCCGTACAGCAAGCCCCATTTGATGTTGGGCAGCGTCACACGCCAGAAGATCTGCCAGCCGCTCGCCCCCAGCGTCAGCGCCGCCTGCTCTTCCTCGCTGCCCTGCGCCTGCATCAGCGGGATCAGTTCGCGCGCAATGAACGGAAACGTGACGAACAGCGTGGCCAGCACCACCCCCGGCACGGCGTACACCACCTTCAGGTCATGGTCCTGCAGCCAGGGCCCCAGCCATCCCTGCGAGCCGAACAGCAGCACGAACACCAGACCCGCCACGACCGGCGACACCGAGAACGGCAGGTCGATCAGGGTGATCAGAAACTGCTTGCCGCGGAACTGGAACTTGGCGATGGCCCAGGCAGCCGCCACGCCGAACACCAGGTTCAGCGGCAGCGAAACCGCCGCCACCCACAGCGTCAGCTTGATGGCGTTCCAGGCGTCGGGCTCGACGATGGCCGCCAGGTACAGCTCCCAGCCCTTCTTGAAGGCCTCGATGAACACGGCCGCCAGCGGCGCCAGCAGGAACAGCGCCAGAAAGCCCAGGGCCAGGGCCAGCAGCAGGCCGCGCACCCAGCGCGGCTCGGTCAGGTGATCGGGCCGGCGGGCGCCGGCGGGCGCGCCCCGGCTCATGCGTGCCTCCCGCCGCGCCGGGCCTGCCAGCCCTGCAGCAGGTTGATCAGCAGTAGCAACACGAACGACAGCACCAGCATCACCGTGGCAATGGCGGCCGCCCCGGCATAGTCGAATTGCTCCAGCTTCGAGATGATCAGAAGCGGCGTGATTTCCGACACCACGGGCCGGTTGCCGGCAATGAAAACCACCGACCCGTATTCCCCCACGGCGCGCGCGAAAGCCAGGGCAAAGCCGGTCAGCAGCGCTGGCAGCACGGTGGGCAACAGCACGCGCCGGATGGTCTGCCAGCGGCTCGCGCCCAGGCTGGCAGCGGCCTCTTCGATCTCGCGCTCAATATCTTCCAGCACCGGCTGCACCGTGCGCACCACGAACGGGATGCCGATGAAGATCAGCGCCACCACGATGCCCAGCGGCGTAAACGCCACTTTCAGGCCCAGCCATTGTTCCAGCGGGCCGCCCAGCCAGCCGTTGCTGGCATACATTGCGGTCAGCGCGATGCCCGCCACGGCGGTCGGCAGCGCAAACGGCAAGTCCACCAGCGCATCCAGAATTCTCTTGCCGGGAAACCGGTACCGCACCAGCACCCAGGCCACCAGCATGCCGAACACCAGGTTCACCAGCGCGGCCAGCAAGGCGGCGCCGAACGTGAGCCGGTACGACGCCATCACGCGCGGCGCCGTCACGGTATCCCAGAACGCCTGCCAGCCCAGCCCGGCGCTCTTGAGCGGCAGCGACGCCAGCGGGATCAGCACCAGCAAGCTCAAATACAGCACCGCATAGCCCATGGAAAGACCGAAACCCGGCAGAACGCCGGGCCGGTTGCGCCGCGGGATGGTGCCTGTACTCATGCTTGCGTCCGAGGAATGTCGACAATGGATGCAAGTGTGCGGGCTGGCCGAGCTAAACGGAACGAATCATTTTTTGATTGCTCATCGCTGTTAGGCATAAGCCCGGCCCGGCCGCAAAAAAAAACCGCGCCCATCAGGGCGCGGAGGCGGCACCCGGTGCGGGCAAAGCGCAAGCGCCCTGCCCGCACCGTGAGTTATTTACTTATTCGGCTGCGGCGTAATACGCAGGTACGGACGCACGGCCTTGTAGCCCTTGGGGAATTTCTGCTTCAGTACGGCTTCATCTTGCAGCGACGGCACGATGATGACATCGTCGCCGTCTTCCCAGTTCACCGGCGTGGCCACGCTGTGGCTGTCGGTAAGCTGCAGCGAATCGATAACGCGCAGAATTTCATTGAAATTGCGGCCCGTGCTGGCCGGGTAGGTAATGATCAGGCGCACCTTCTTGGCCGGGTCGACAATGAACACCGAGCGCACCGTGGCGGTGGCGCTGGCGTTCGGGTGGATCATGTCGTAAAGCTCGGCCACCTTGCGATCGTCGTCGGCAATGATGGGAAAGTTGACCTTGGTGGACTGCGTGTCGTTGATGTCGTCGATCCACTTGGTGTGCGACTCGACACCGTCCACCGACAGCGCCAGCACCTTGACGTTGCGCTTGGCGAACTCGTCGGCCAGTTTGGCGGTGTAGCCCAGTTCGGTAGTGCACACAGGCGTGAAATCGGCCGGGTGCGAAAACAGGACTCCCCAGCTGTCACCCAGATACTCATGGAAACGGATCGGGCCGATGGACGATTTTTGCTCGAAATCCGGGGCGGTATCACCCAGGCGAAGTTGGCTCATGTAAGTCTCCGTGGCGGTTGGCGCCGCCGGCCGTGCTGGCCGGCAGCCTGCAAAAGGCGATCCCGGCGTGCGGCGGGATCGGGGTCAGACGATTCTTACATCAAACCGGTATCACTGGAAATACGTAAGTTGTATATGCTTAATAACGTTACGCAATATTCGCCTGGGCGCCGCAGGCGTCGGCCACGTCGCCGGCGCGCACCGCGGCCGACAGCGACAGGGCCCGCGGCAAAATCTGCGCGCCGTAAAACAGGGCCGTAGACAGCTTGGCCCGGTAAAAAGGGTCGGTAGCGCCTTCGGCCAGCTGCCGCTGGCAGGCCAGCGCGGCCCGCGCCATCTGCCAGCCGCCGTGCACCACACCCGCCAGCATCAGGTACGGCACGCTGGCGGCGAAAACGGCGCGGATGTTCGATTGCGCATGCTCAAGAATGAACGCCACCGCGACGTCATAGGCCTGGATCGCCTGGTCCAGGTTGCCGCGCAGCAGGCTCAGGCCGGCGCGGTCGTCCGGCGCGGCGCGCGAAGCCGCGGCGTCGAGCGCCTTGAGCGTATCGCGCATGGCGGCGATGCACGCGTAGGCCGTGGCGCCGCCGTCCCGCAGCGTCTTGCGGCCGACCAGGTCATTGGCCTGAATGGCCGTCGTGCCTTCGTAGATGGGCAGGATGCGGGCATCGCGATAGTGCTGCGCGGCGCCGGTTTCTTCAATGTAGCCCATGCCGCCATGCACCTGGATGCCCAGCGACGCCACTTCGACCGCCGATTCAGTGGAAAAGCCCTTGACGATGGGCACCAGGTATTCATAAAAGGCGCGATTGCGGGCGCGCACTTCGGCATCGGGATGATGTACGCCCTTGTCGTGCGCGGCGGCGGCCACCAGCGATACCGCCCGCGCGGCTTCGGTCAGGCCCCGCATGGTCAGCAGCATGCGCTGCACGTCGGGGTGGTGCACGATGGCCACCGGCCCGGCCGAGCCCTCGACCGCGCGGCCCTGCACGCGTTCCTGCGCATAGGCCAGGGCATGCTGGTAGGCGCGCTCGGACACCGCGATGCCTTGCTGGCCCACGCCGAAACGCGCCGCGTTCATCATAATGAACATGTATTCCAGGCCGCGATTTTGCTCGCCCACCAGGTAGCCCACCGCGCCCTCGCCGGCCTCGCCCTTGCCCGAGCCGTACAGCAGCACCGCGGTGGGGCTGCCGTGGATGCCCAGCTTGTGCTCGAGCGACGCGCACCAGACATCGTTGCGCGCGCCCAGGCTGCCGTCGTCATTTACCAGGAACTTGGGCACGATGAACAGCGAAATGCCCTTGACGCCGGCCGGGGCGTCGGGCGTGCGGGCCAGCACCAGATGGATGATGTTTTCGGCCAGGTCGTGCTCGCCATAGGTAATGAAGATTTTCTGCCCGCTCAGCCGATACGTGCCGTCGCCCTGCGGCACCGCTCGGGTAGCCACCTGGGCCAGGTCCGACCCCGCCTGGGGTTCGGTCAGGTTCATGGTGCCGGTCCATTTGCCGGCGATCAGGTTCGGCACGTAAGTCTGGCGCTGCGCCTCGGAACCGACAGTAAGCAGCGCCTCGATGACGCCGTCGGTCAGCATGGGGCACAGCGAAAACGCCAGGCTGGCCGCCTGGATGTTTTCGCTGGGAGCGGCGGCCACCAGTTTGGGCAGCCCCTGGCCGCCCCACTGCGCGGGGTGCTGCAGGCCCTGCCAGCCGGCGGACGCGTAATCGGCGAACCCCTGCCGGAACCCGGGCGTGGTGGTCACCTGCCCGTCGTTCCAGCGCGGCGGCTGGGTGTCGCCGGGCACGTTCAGCGGCGCGATGGCCTGCTCGACGAAGCGGGCGTTCTCGTCCAGGATGGCATCGACCAGGTCCGGCGTGACTTCTTCGAAGCCAGGCAGCTTCAGGATCTCGTCCAGCCCGGCCAGCGACTTGAGCGCAAAACGGAAATCCTGCAGCGGGGTGACGTAGGGCATTGTGTCTCCAGGGTCGGTTGGCGGTCGCAGTGCTCTGCTGGCCAATCTTAAACCTTTGAAGAGCCCGGCGTCAGGCTCTGCCGGCATCTTGCCCTCGAACGGCGGCCGGGCTTGGCCGGACGCAAATTGAAAGCGCCGGGAGCATAACCAGGTGTCTGACTCCGCAGGTGTCAGTGTTTCACCGCGCATAGCGCGACCCGCCCGGGATGAAAGCAGGTGCAGCCCGATCGGGGACGCCGCGGAGCTGGCTTTGCCAGTCCGCCAGCGTCGCCCCCTTGAGGGGGATGAGCCCGGGCATGGAACAGTCCTTGAGGACTGTTCCATGCCTGGCGAATCCGAGCGGCCTGCCAGCCGCGAGGTGGAACGCGCGCAGCGCTTCGGGGGTGGGACTTTCACTTCAGGCACCCTGGCGGGAGCCTGACACCTGGGAGCCCGGCGCGACACGCCCGGCATGGCGCCCTGTGCTTACAGCGCGCCGGCCAGCTCGGGCACGACCTGGAACAGGTCGCCGACCAGGCCGTAGTCGGCCACGCCGAAGATGGGCGCTTCGGGGTCTTTGTTGATGGCCACGATGACCTTGGAGTCTTT